>Ga0115008_10001283_pt1 | contig 20037 bp, 27 predicted proteins | sample FraStrMetagenome_FD_87164 | JGI IMG/M metagenome (GOLD analysis project Ga0115008, IMG submission 87164) | Marine eukaryotic phytoplankton communities from Arctic Ocean - Fram Strait ARC3M Metagenome | ecosystem: Environmental > Aquatic > Marine > Oceanic | place: Fram Strait | collected...
CCAGCAATAAAGTAATCTTTCAACACTGATAGTAAGGCCAAGGGGTTTTCTGGAGAGTCAAGTTGTACTCTTAAGTGAGGGAATGCCTTTCTTAAGTCTGCTTCTTTTCTCTTAGTAGGACAAGCTTTCATTTTCTTAGCTTTCTTACATCGAGACTCTTTACGTAACTTCGAAGTATACAATCTTTCCTTTGCCATGGGGTTATTCCTTGTGTGGGTTAGGGGTCTCATCAAGGAGGGATTCAAGTATTAAATTAGTATGTTTCGGTTATAACATCAACAATACCATGTTTAACCACCTCTGCAGGAGTAAGCCACTCGTCTTGAGGGCTTAACAAATGCTTACGAATATACTTCTCAGACTTACCAGTACACTTCTTATAGTGAGTAAGCATACGGTCACTAGACATCTCAAACTCTTTCTGGATAGCGTATAGCTCATGCTCCTTACCACCGGAACCCCAGCTGTAAGTATGCGACATGACAGAAGTATTTTGAGTTACTTTACGGTGGCCTTTAGCGCCTGCCATTAAAGTAAGTACACCACAGGATGCGACCATACCCATACCAACAGTGTGCACAGGTATCTTAGAGGTCTTCATTACATCGATTAAGTGATAAGCGCTATGTACAGCACCTCCGGGAGAATTGATAATCAAAGTAATATATTCAGGCTGTAAGTCTTTAGGTAGCAAGTTGTACTCCATTATACGAGCTACTAAGGGCATGATGTTCTCTTGGTTAAATTCACGAGTTAAAAACAGTACTGCATTATCTGTTAATAGCTTTCCGGGTTGTTCATATACGATATCTTCTGACTGCATAATCTTATCCTTTATAAATAGTATTGTTATCAACAGCGGCAGGGCCGCCCATCATATCAACTGCGGTAGCATTAGAGGCATCTATAATTCCTTGAGCAGACAAGTCTGAAGCTTCTTTGTCTCGGATAACTTCTATCTGTAGACGCATCTCTTCTTCCTTCTCAACTTCAGCAATAGCACCTACAACCACATCGTAGTAGATAGCGGCATTATCCATCGCTTGCTCTTTAGTTAGGTTCTCTTCCTTATACAAGATGTCCTGTATAAAGCCAGCAATAAAGCTAATTGATTTAGTTCTTTTTAGTTCTGCATTCATTTTTAGTATCTCACTTGTTCACGAGTTTCAGAGATGGTTCCTTCAAACTTACTACGGATTTTCTCTGGACGAATTGTTTTGTTAAACCGCTTAAATACAAACGCTACGCGGTTACGACCATCTACAGTACCAATGTTAATAACATCAGTAATACGACCAGCGATATAAGAACCGTCAGTCTTAGAGTTGTGTAAAGAGATTATGCCATCATAAAAGTCACATAACTTACGTTCTGACATGACCCACGGTGCTGTAATGTACAGTCCGTTACCGAGGTAATCTGTCTTAGTAGTTACTTTGTGAGCGATTAGCATAATGTTTTCTTGTGTTGTATTAATAGTATTCATAATTTACTCTCTTCTTTAACCAGACTTATTCTGATATTAATTTGATTTTAGATTAGATCACTAAGATCCAAGCTATTCATTACTCCGTCTTGGAGGCGTTTACTACAACTTGATACTGCACGACCTAGAGATGAACCTACTGATACAAAGGTAGTCTCTGGGCCTTCTAGGATTGCCATGTATTGCCCTTCTAATGATGCGCAAGCGCCAAGAGCTTTCTCTTCCGATGTATTTCTAAACCCATAGTAGCTTAGTAGGGTCGCTGAGTCCATTACTTTAAATCCTCTATTAATCTTATAAACCTTAATAGAAGAGGTGTCCACTACAGTGTTTATCTTCTTAACAGCACAATACACATCTTGAGCGTCTACAGGTTCTACATTAGTGATAACACACTTCTTACCGCTTACTCTCAGCTCACTTAGAGAAGTAGAAAGACCAGTAGCATACATAGACAGTAAATCTGCTTCTGTAGTTTTAACTACTAAGCTGTTAGTTTGGTAAGAGCCTTCGTGACAAACGTGCACTCCACAAAAAGACTCGGTTGCCTCAAGGTCCATTTGGAGAGCATTATGCCAACCATTTCGGTCATAAAGACGATAGATAGCCGACTGATAAGCTGTTCGCCATCTATAATAGTTGAAAGCATGAGAAGGAATTAAAGCCCCCGCAGTAAGTAAGGTCTCAATCGACCGCTTACGTAGGGATAAATCGGTCAACGACTCGCATAACCTCTCTTTAATAATGTTACTAAGCCCTTCAAATATAAGGGTTCTTTCAAAAGTATTCTGCAAACCACTAGTGTCATGGTGAGAAGCATTGCCTCCGAATGCTTTGCTCATTAACTCTAAACCAAATCCTGTCTTAGCACGCTCCTTTATGTTCTGGTTATCCAGCTCTGTTTTATCATCTTTAAAGCTAGAATAAGCCGTGTCGTATTCATTAGGGTTTTTAACAAAGCTCATAATAAAGTTAATACCATTTTGAATAGTACTAAGCTCCTTGAGCACTTCGTCTGTTATTGGGCCACGAAGAACCCGCATACTCTTTTGTTCCGTATGAATTGGTCCCCGGATACTATCCCACCGACTAGAAGTTAGTCCCGTAACTCCTTGTTCTGTAAGGGTTTTTACTAAATCAATTTCGTTTCTTAAGTCCATATGAACTCCTATACTTTAATTTTAATTAAATGTCCGAAAGGCACTTCAGGCTCTAGCTGTGAGCTACACCACACCACAGGGAAATCAGGGTGCTTCTGAGGGTAGTCACCTGAGTATACTCCCATATCTGAGAAGTAAATCATCTGGTCTATCTCTAAATTGTGCTTCTCAATGTAATCAAACACAGGCACAAAGGATGTACCACCACCACCAATAGCATCAAAGTTCTCAAAGTAGTGGTCAGTATCATACTCTAATACTTGAGCTACTTGACAATCAGCAGACATCAAGTAAACCTTTTCAGGCTTAATGTCATTGATAATGTTGTTTATCTCACCAACAAACGCTGTCAACTCTGCTACACTAACAGAACCAGAGGTGTCAACACCAATAGCTAAACAACCCGCACGCTTACCGTCCATAGTAGGGAGATACATACCTCTGCTTAAATGTCTACGATTAGGTCTCGCAAAAGTAAAATCTTCTGCATATTTAGCTTTTACATGTTTATCTAACTGCTCATCCCAAGCCACTTGGTTCTCACGAATAGCCTTAATACGGTCTTTAATAGCTGACGGCATACCACCCTTAGTGCTCATCTCTTGCTGAGTAGCGGCTCGTATTACCATATCATCAATAGCGTCCGATTCTTCCTGCTTTTGGCTCTCTGTCTTCCCTGTGCTAGACTCTATGTGCTCCTCGGCTCCTTCTATGTCTTTCTTAATCTTTTCTTTTTCCCCGGCTGAAAGAGAGCTTTTAGTAGGCTTATCTTTTTGGATTGCCTCTAGTTCGCGGTATACCTCTTCCCATGCCATATTATGAAACTTACCAGACTCATCATACAATGCCCCTTCAACCATGCTAAACCCCGATTGAACTAACTGGGGGTTAATCACGTAATCCATAGCAACATTACAGAGTTGTGGGTCTTTGCCCTCGAACACCTGACAATGCTTTAGAATAACGTGCATGACTTCGTGAGCCAGAACAAATCTGACTTCTTCTTCTGTTATCTTATCTACAAACTCACGACCCCAAAACACGTTAGTGCCATTGGTAGCCATGGTTTGTACATCTTTTCTTTCTTCTACTTTTAGTTGCATTAAACAAGAACCAAAGAAAGGATTGTTAAACGCAAGGTTTGTTACTGCCCTACTTATCTTTAATGATGCTTCCATATCTATTCTCCTTCAGATTATTGATTGAAGCTTTCGATACCATCGTTGTAACCATAAGAATAGATATCCTGCATAGTGTACGCAAGGTCATATATCTTTGATAGTAACTCATCAGGTAATACGTACTCGTATTCTTCACAAACAGTCCCTACAAAATACTCAAGCATCTCACCTTCTGTCATAGACTCTGAAGGGAAGTACTCGGTTAAGAACTCTCCGCTTGCTTTTACTACAAAATATTCAAATGCTTTCATTGTGTTTTATCCTTATAATTAGTTAGTTTGAGTTACTTGTTGGTAATGTTTAATCATGCGATTTTTCCTTTGGGTTATTGCATATTCCTCTCACATTAATACCCATAAACAATATGGATTGCGCGAGCATATAGAACAGTGCTTTATTCTGAAAGACAAGAATAGAACATATACCAGCAAACATTAACAGTATAAATCCTTTCCTACGAGTTAAAGTGTTCTGTGAAGTAGTACAAAACACACCAACAGTGGTCAGAGCCACGCTCAGTATTTCTAATGCTAATAACATTTCTATTCCTTATAGTAGTAAATCACGACCTTCAGTCACAACCCATCCCGCAACACTCTTGTCTTTCTTTAGAGAAGGGTTACGTGACAATACATCTCTTACACAGAACGCGGCAAACTCTTTAGAAGGGAAGCGCTTAATAAAAGTAATCAAGGAGCTAGCAGTCGCAGGGGTCACTTTGTGTGCAAGGTTAGAGCATAGGGCATAAAGGATATCAGGAGCACCGGGAACTTCAATTAACTCTGGTGCGTCAAAGATAGACTCAGCGGAGGGAAGGTCACGACAGATACGTAGGTATCCAACAAAGTCAGTTAAGGCGGCTTCACCTATCTGACCCTTAAGTGCATGACGCTCTTCTGTAGGGTTCAATCCCAAACGTAGAATAGTGTTAGCACGTTCCCAAGAACGAGGGGTAGGAGAAGCATTAACCGCAGGGTCAAACTTCTGTAACCACTCAGGGCGGTCATTAATGAAACCAGTAACTTCAGGTAGAAAGCTTTTCTTTAGACCATAAGTACGGAATCCTTCGTGGTCAGTTTCAATATCAAGGTGAGTAAGACGGTCTTTCAAGTGAGCAGGCATTTGACTTGTACCAGCACGAGAGGACATTGGGTTACCAGCACCCATTATTGTTACATTGCTAGGCAACTTATGCTCACCAATACGGCGCTCGTTTACTAACTGAGCCATTACGTTTTGGTTGGAAGTTACTGCTTGCGGAAGCTCATCAAGGAACAATAAAGTATCCGGGCACCCTTCTTGCGGCATAAAGAATGGACGAGCGCGTTCATATGTTTCACCGTCAGCGGATAGCTTTGGGAAGCCACCGAGTTCAGCATAATCAAATTGTGCTACAATAACTGTTTCAAGGTGCAGACCTAACTCTTTGGCGAGGTCTTCAACCATAGTAGTCTTACCTTCACCGGGGCTAGACCATAACATTGGGATAAGGTGTTCTGCATTACTGGCAGTAGGCTTAAGTGCTAGGTTATGTTGAATCATTGCTTTTACGATGTTACGAGCTTGAGTTAATTTCATGGTTATATTCCTGTATTATATTAGTTTAATAGTAGTATGAAATTAACCAGATTAGCATTGCACCTTTCTGGTTAAAAAGCCCCAATGACTAAAGAGTCAAAGGGGCGGAGTTATATTAGATAGATTGTTCTTCACTAGAAGTATCTTCCTTCTTAGCGGCTTTATAGCTGTGGTAAGCACCAAAGAGCAAACCAGCAGTAACGCTAAATTGAGGAGGTATAGCCATTGCACGGCCAATCATAAAAGCAGTTAGGCCACCTTGTACAGAGCTAACAATGTGTTTGTTATCAGTCACATAGCTAAGGTATTCAGCTAAAACCTTACTGGCTTGAGCGTATTCTGTATCTTCTGTGCGTTGGTTAGTATTTTCAGTATTCATAGTATAAGTATCCTAGTATAGGTGTAACCCCCTAGAACGGGGGCTAGCGTTTTGGTTAAGGTTGGTCCCAACCCCAGTCTCCAGACATGCCGTCTGCGTTGTATTCTGTTACTACTGTTTCAAAGAAGTTATCGTGTGAGGTAGTTGCAATAAGAGGTTCTAACCATGGTAAAGGGTTCTCCTTAACACCATAGTTACCCTTAAGGCCTAGCTCGATAAGTCTTCGGTCAGCGATATAACGGATATACAATTTTACTTCTTCTTTAGTTAAGCCTTCAATTGGCCCCATCTCATAAGCAATTTCGATTACTTTATCTTCGAGTTCTACTGCTTGACGGACCATATCATACATACTGGCTTTAAATTCATCATTAACAATCCTAGGGTGTTCTTCACAAAATGTGCGGAATAAACGGGTCATCCCCTCACAGTGCATAGACTCATCCCTAATAGACCATTGGACAATCTCAGACATACCACGCATCTTACCGAAACGTGAGTAATTGATTAGCATAACAAATGCAGAGAAGAGAGACATTCCTTCATTGATAGCACTACGGGCCACGGCTTGAGCCAAGCCAGCATAGCTTGTTGTATCAATGTTAGACATGAAGTCAATCTTTTCCATCATCTCTTCAACCTCAAGGAATGCCTGAAAATTATCTTCAGGTAAACCAAGAGTATCGTTAAGGAGAGCATAGCTACGTTGGTGAGTAAACTCACGGTTAGCGAACGAGGTTAACATAGAACGGATTTCATTGTTCTTAAACCGGGGGATGTAATGCTCTAGGTAATTAGTACCTACAACAACATCCGACTGAGTAAACAATTTAAGTATCTGGGTAATATGATTAATCTCGACATCGCTTAGTTTTGTTTTCCATTGTGTTACATCATCTTGTAACTTGGCTTCCCATTCGCCCCAGTGAAGCTGTTCGTGTTCTACAGAGTAGTTCACAGCCCACGGGTACTTAAAAGGTTTATAAGCTAAGTTGGTTTCTAATACAGACATTTGTTATCCTTGGCAGTTAAGACAATCATCATCATCTTCTTGGGTTATTGTTTTAGTGTTAAAGTACTTCTCTAGCTCTTGGTACCCCCCAATGTACTCTCCAGCAATGTATATTTGTGGGACAGTTTTGACATCTTTACGACCAGTTACTTGCGCCGCTGTTTTACCTTCCTCTTCCAAGTCAATGTATTCAAACTCAATACCTTTTAGCTTTAGTAGGTTCTTAGCTTGGTCACAATAAGGGCATCCGGGTCTACCGTAAACAATAGTCTTACCCTCATCCTGTAGGGCATTACGCTCTACTCCTTGACCAACCTTATCAGCAGTACGACCAGCAGTAGTACGCAAGTAGTACAACCCTTTAAGACCTTCTCTAAATGCCTTAAGGTGAACTTCATTCACATAAGATTTAGATGAACCAGCAGGGAAGAATAGGTTAACAGACTGACCTTGACATATGAACTCTTGTCGTTGAGCAGAGTGCTCTACAACCCAGTTCTGATCTAACTCAAAGGAAGTCTTAAAGACAGCCTTATCGTGGTCAGCAAGGAAATCTAAGTGCTGGACAGAGCCATCATTGTCCATTATAGATTCCCAAGTGTCCTCATTATCCATACCATACATTGCTAATACCGGGCCAAGATACTGGTTCTTTACAACATCGGCTCCTGCTCTGGTTCGGTGAACATACACGTTCGCCTTGAGAGGTTCGATGGAGGCAGTGCAATTACAAAGGATTGAGCTGTTAGCGTTTGGAGCGATAGCAAAGATATGAGCATTACGTACGCCATACCCTTTTGCGTCAGGGGCAACCCCTTTGACTCGTCCGAGGTACTTAGTTTGAGTGGTTGCTTTTTCATTCATCTCTCCAAATATACGCCGATTAGTGTCTGATGCCGCCTTAGACTCCCACGCGATGTTCTCCTTCATTAAGTAACCATGGAAACCCATAGCGCCAATACCGATAGACCTCTCCCGAATAGCAGAGTACTTAGCCTTAGACATAGAATCCGGTGCGTTTTCAATAAACACATCTAATACATTATCAAGGAAAGTAACAAGGTCTTCAATAATAGTACTATCTTCCCATTCATCATAAGCTTCAATGTTAACAGAAGACAAACAACAAACAGCAGTACGCTCATCATCAGTAGCCAAGTGTATCTCGTTACATAAGTTAGACCCGTGTATCTTTAAGCCCATCTCTTTTTGATACTCAGGTAAAGCCCTGTTAGCAGTATCAATAAAGTTCATGTAGGGTGAACCTGTGCGGAAACGAGCGTCAAGAATACGTTCCCATAGGTCTCTAGCTTTAACTGTGTCTGTAACATCACCAGTAGAGGGGCAGATTAAATTCCAGTCTAAACCTAACTCAACACAACGCATAAACTCATCAGTAAGGTTAACAGCGTTAAACAAGTTAAAACACTTACGATTAGTATCACCACCAGTAGGCACTTTAAAGTTAATAAACTCAATAATGTCCGGGTGAGAGATATCGAGGTAAGCGGCATAAGAACCCTTACGTGTTTTACCCTGTTTATAAGAGGTCATTTGGGAATCACTAACTTTCAGCATCGGGAGAACACCAGATGACTTTTCAGTAATACCACGTACATCAGACCAATGACCACCTACACCACCACCTTTCACAGATAACCAAGCTGTCTCTGCATGGTGGCCAATTAAACCTTCTACAGTGTCGGGTACATATGAAAGGAAACAGCTAATAGGTAAGCCTTTCCATTTATCACCTTCCAACGGTGCATTACTTAACACCGGGGAAGAATACATGAACCAGCCTTTAGATACATAATCGTATATCCGTTGAGCTAATTCTTTATCACCAGCACTGTATGCAACAGCGGCTCTGGCGAATGCTTCTTGTGGGCTTGTCTCACCTTTCTCAAGGTAAAAGTCCTTCAAAAGCTTAAGTGCTTGTGTTGAGAGTCTTTCATCTCTATTCAAGTCTATGTTAATGCCGTAAATACGTAACATTTTAATCTCCTAATTTAATTATTTTAACACCACTGGAGATCAACAGACCTTCCGCTTGGTTACCTTTGTAGTCATTCAAGTATATTACAGTATTTATTCCGGCTTGTATCAGTGACAGAGAGCAGTTCATACAAGGGAAAAGAGTGCAATACATTGTTGCACCCTCCCCCGATAGTGTAGACTTGGCTAACTTGGCAATAGCATTTTGTTCAGCATGAATAACAGTGTCTAAACACTTACCATCAGCATCCCTCATTGTATTGTCAGAGCCAGCCACAGTGCCATTGTATCCATAGCTAAGAATATTAGTATCCTTGGCTATAACAGCACCCACCTTTGTCTTACAGTCATAGCTCTCCATCGAGATACGTGTTGCTATATCCATCATGAGATTTTCTTTCATAGGTGATAACCCACTGTCTTTTCCATACCAATTACTTCACCCAAAGTCTTCTTCTTAAGCACTATTTCTTGCTCTAACAATTCCCTAACACGACCAATAGTAGGTTTCTTTGTGTCAAATTGAATTGCTTCACGAACAGCCTTGAAGTCACCGGGGGTTAAGTATTTCATAAAGCCTAACTTGCTTCGCTTCATTTTAGGAAAGTATAGTTTAAAAGCTGTTTCTACTTGCATCTCATCCAAGAAGTCAAACTTAATTTTCAAGAATAATCTACGTAGTATAGCAGAATCAAGGCCGTCCATAAAGTTAGAGGTACAGATAAAGATGCCTTTAAAGTTATCAAGCTCAGTAAGCAATTGATTAGTAAAGGTTTTCTGATAGTTCTTCTCTGCATTCTGGCGGTTACCAGCAATAGAGTCGATTTCATCAATCAACAAAATTGAACCAGTAGCCTCCGCTTCTGCAAAAGCTTCTTGCAAGTTCTTCTCACCTTCACCTACATACATACTCTGTAAATCAGCATAAGTCTTTTTAAGCACAGGCCGATTAAGTTGAGCGCCTAAGTAATTAGCTAAGAGAGACTTACCAGAACCGGGAACACCGTAGAATAGACCAGTGATTAGTTGTGGTCGTTCGTCTTCAGGTTTATCTAAGATAGCTTTAACTTGCGCTACCAAGTCGGTAGCAGGGCGGTCAATGTTAACCAGAGAAAGGTCATAACGCTCAAACTCTTGATTGTTAGTGAAAGGGGCATAGGTCTCAGTTAGGTCCACTCGAACGCTTTTACCAAACATTAACTCAGAAGGTGTCACGCATATACCATCCGCTTGCTCAGAAAGTTCATTTAGAGCTTGAATCTGTTGAGCCATATAACGTAACTCAACAAGGCTAAAAGTAACAGGGTAGATAGACAATGCAACACCCGGCAAGTTTGTGCCTGTTAAGGTAACATTACATTGTCTTCCTTCTGCCCAATCTCTCTCAGACGCGTAAGCACTGTTAGCTATAATGCCTTCTAGTATAGACGAAAGCATTGTATAGTCTTCAGTAGACTCAGCCTCTCTCTGCCCAGCAATCCCTTTCAAGTACTCACTGTAATTCCCTAGTTCTTCAGAAAACCACATAGACAAAGAATTAACACGATTGACATAAGCAAAAGCCTTATCGTCATCTAAGTAAGCTATAGCGGTGTTCTTCTTTTTGTCATAACGACCAAAAGTCTCTGATACAGTACCACTATTACCTTTACCTAATCCGGGTCTAGTCATAATCAAGGATTTAATCCAAGAACCATTCATAAACCCTTCTACTAACGCAGATGCTTCTTTATGTTCCATAGTTGATGCCTCTTCAGTTATTACTAAGTCCCTAGATGCGGCGTCCTCTGCTAACTCCTTAGCGAGAACAGCTAGCCTCTGTATTGCTTTGTGGGATACTTGGTTTGTCTTAAGTAAACGAGAATGGTCAAAAGCTATTTCAAGCGAGTCTACTAAACTATAGTACATACCAGCGCTTACCTCTTCAAACGGCATAGGCTCTAATATATCCTCAAGGAACGGCTCTTTTGCTTCTTTTTCATAAAGCTCCTTAAGTAGTTTGTAACCACGTTTAACTGTAACTCTATCAAAATCCATGATAGTGTAAGCGTAGCACAATGCGATATACAGTGCGCTCATATCAATGATTACTTCGTTTTCTTCGCTGTTCTTACTCATAATTATTCCTTATAGTGAGGGTTCTTCTTGGAAGGCGTGGTCTACAAAATCTAATCGACCTGTACTATTGTCAAATAAACAACCGCCAGCATCTCCGGTCCTGCCAGTAAATCGGGACTTTAACACTCTTACTTGAATAGTATTACGCTCGGCTTCATTAGTAGCAATCATATTACGTGCAAACGCAATAATCTGAAAGCTAATTTGTTTAATAGAGCCAGAGCCTTTAATATCATCCATAGAGGGTAACCTACCTTCTTCGAATGACTTACCTTGTAAACCAGTCTTACGTAAGTGAGAGATAACACCTATCCAGACATTATGCTTCTTAGCAATCTTTAACAGGTCTGACATTATCTTATCAATAGCACCATTAGTATCACCGCCGTCTACTTCAGACACAGCGATAGTAAGGTGGTCAAGAATGAGACGCTTACAGCCCATTAATGCTAATGTTTCAATCTTATCCATTAAAGAGTCATCTGATACAGAGCCTTGGTGATCTAATAAGCGAATACGCTTGTCACTAAACACTGCATCAAAACCTTCTCTTTGCTCTTCTGAGGTTAACTCAACATCTGACAAGTTCTTCTTTAAGTGCATACCGATAAACTTCTCTACAGTGTCACCGGGGCTTTCCTCTAAGGAAATAATACCAATGCTGTCTTCAGTTGTCTCATGGCAATGCAGTATAATCTCTTTGATTACAGTTGACTTACCAGAACCAGTACCACTTGTGAACAAGTCTACTTCACCGAATCTCATACCGTTAGTCTTCTCGTTTACACCTTTAAGGCACGGAGGATAAGGTACCGATTCAGTTGATAGTCGGTCTTGAAACTTTTCCCATAGTTCTTCACCCTGTAAAATACCAGAGGGAGACCAAGGTTGAGCATCCCATATTGCTTCAATGATAGACATGTGACCGTGCTTGAGTAATTCCTCATTCGCGTCTTTTGTCTTTAGTTTAGCAATACGAGCTTTGTCAACACCAATGATCTTACATGCCTCGGCTAAAGCCTTCTGGCCAGCGTCATCGTTGTCGAGCATAAGCACTACTTCATCAAAGTGGCGAACCCACTCACGTTGCGCTAATAATTGTTTTAGGCCACTTGCGGAAGGTAAGGATACTACGGGGTAGATCTTACCGCTGTGACGTTGTGAATAAGCATAGGCAACCGACATTGCATCGATTTCACCTTCGACTATGATTAGTCGCTTACCACCGTTAAATAATTGTTGACCGAATAAACCTTCAATTGTGCCTACAGATCGGAACTCTTTAGGTAGTTTACGAACTTTGTAACCAACTGTTTTATCAACTCCATAGGGATAGTAATGCTCACTAATGTCTCCATTAATGTCTGTCCCTGCTTTAACACCGAAGAACTCAGTGATTGGTTTAGGTATACCGCGCTCACGAAAACCTCTCGTGGCATATTGGCTAATATCCTCTATAGATGGACCCGACATGGTCGTCCAGCCTTCGGCTGATTCTTTCTTAAATATTGTTTGGGTCACTTCTTTCTCCTCTTGTGTATCCCATTTGTAAGACTTATTACACGCAAAACATTTACCCCACCCATCATCATATGCACCATAGCCATCACTTGAATCGCATTTAGTACATGCTAAGTGGTAAAGAAAGTTAGCCTTCTTCATTTCCTTTTTCATTAGGTTTTCTCCGATTAAATAGCAATGCCAAGCTCACAGTTACACCCATGCCCACAAAGAATGCATCAGTGTTAGTTACTGGCACCCCTTGTGTCATAACTGCCACCCATAAATAGAGTGAATATATTATTGAGAAAGCAAAAACAAAACCTAACGTTATTACCGTTAGTTTATTTAACATCTTCAGTTTTTCCTGTTTTAATTAGCCTCTGTGCTTTTGCAAGAGACTTCAACATTACCTCGTGTTGGTCATCATCCTGTTTAGGGATAAATCTAATAGCGGCGACTTGGTTGTTGTACCACCTACGCTCACCATTACCATCACGGTCAGTAATGCATTGTAAAGCCATTTGTAACCAAGCTTCAGTATAGTTACACCATGCGCGAGTAGTGAATACTCCTAACATGTGAAACTCCATCTTATCTCCTTCCTTTACATCTGCCTTTACATGCGAAGAAGAAGTACCATACGCTCGCCAAGGAGCCTTACCTGTCTTAATATGGGTATTCTTCTTGTATGTCCAGAGTTGCTTTTTGCCAATATAAAACTTATTCTTTGTCTTATTAATTGCCAGATACACAAAACCAAAGCATTTAGACATATCCACGTTCTGACCACTATAACTCCAGTGGCCAAGGTCAGTTTTGATGTATTCTTTCTTCGCTAAGAATTTACTCACGAGGTTATCTCCTCTTTGAGTTCAACGGGTAAATCGTCATCCGACAGTTTAAACATGTCTGTAGGAGTACGCATAATGTGGATAAGAGTACCATTGTGCATCATCTCTTCTTTCCAATTACTACCGTATACTTCATAGTACTTATTGATAACTCTCTGCTTACGCTCTTTAGATGTAGTAGCACCTTCTAGTACTAAAGCGGCTTTCTTAGGGCCAATTCCTTTAATACCACGGATGTTATCTACGCTGTCGCCAGTAAGAATCTGTTTCCAATAATGAACATCTGCATACTCTTCTGTTACATGGATTAGTTCTCCACGGTGAATCAGATAGTGTGCACCCGGAATACATTGGAGGTCTTTATCTACAGAGGCGATAACAGTTACATTACCAAGGGCTTTTTGCTCTTCTGACCATATACGCACAAGGTCATCCGCTTCCATACCATCAGCAGGAACCATTCGTCCTTCTGATACAAGATGGTCACGTAGCTCAAAGAAGTAAGGGTTGTTAGCTTTAGACTTATGACGACCGGGAGTGTTCTTGTAATCTGTATAGAACGACATACGGAAGTTTTTCTTGCCGTAACAAGCAACTACCATATCATCAGCGAAAGTAGCTTGCTGAAGCTCTTCTTCCCTCTCGTTGTAAGTTGACAATGCCTCGTCTAGAGAGTTTTTGTTGTAAGCACTTCTAAACATTAGTGGGTCAGCATCCAATATTAGTATTGTTTTACTCATATTATTATTTTCCTTATTTTAGTTTAGCCGCCGTAGTCTACGTAACAGTAGGACTCGCCAACTTGTTCGCCTAGTGCTTCTAGGGCTTTGTCTAAATATTCGTCTTCCCAGAAGGAATCATCTTCATCATCTTCGCTGTTTGTTTTGATTCCAAGGTCTTCACAGAACTCTCCGATGTCATAGTGGTACTCAATGTCACAGTTGTAAGCGCCAACATTACCTTGTAGTCCTTGCTCACAATACAACAACATACCTGTCATACCTTCGTTCCGCTCCATTAGTTTATCAAAGAAACCACAAGGTGGCCCCCATGCTGTTCTAAACACTAGCACATACCTGCCTCCTTCATCCTTGTAGATTGCTGTCTCATAACTGCAAAACTCTTTGAGTTCCTCATCAAATGAACTAAGGTCGGGAACATCAATGTCCCACTTAGTACCATATAAATCAGAGAAGCCATAACCACCCCCTTCATCCGGGTAGTCTTCTGGAGGACACATGTACTCGAATAAACCATCAGGTTGCTCTGTTTGTATCTTTAACCAGACTAATTTTTCTTCGAACTCGTTTCCTTTTTCACATTTAGAAACATCTATAATTAACTTATTTCCACACCAATTTGGCATAATTTTCCCCTTTTTAATTTAACCAAGTACGCACAGTTGTAGGATGAATCCCAATTAACTTAGCTACTTTAGCATAGTTTTGGTGTTCAGCATAAAGCTCTCTTGCTTGCTCTTTCAAAACGTTACTGCCATCTTTTGTTTCCCCCGAACTCTTCGCTATAATTTTGTTCTTATAGAGAATACTCCAGCTAGATAAAGGTAGTTTATTTAAGTGTTCGGCATAAGTATCTAAGTCGAGCACACTACCTTCCTCAATTACCGCAGTTAATAGTTGAATAGTCTCAGAGCTATTAATCCACTTGGACCTTAAAGTTATTTCTTCTAATTTCATATTATTCTCCTTTTGCAACCATAGATAACTCTTCCTCTGATAATTTAGAAAGGAACAATTCATATACTTCTTGGTTACTATTATTAACTACAATGTCTTCGTATGTTTGCCATAGTTCTACACCGTGAAAGATGTCTCTAATATGATACTCATCATCAAGAGTACCAATCAGAGTACAAAAGCCTACGTCTTCATCATAAACAACAGCTGAATAAAAGTCGTAGATATCGCTAATTAAGCGCCAGTCAACCACCATCGTACAGTGGTTAACATTGTTTATTCGCCATGTGACTTCTCTCATAGCTTCATGTACTGCTTCCATATGCCCTAATATATTCATAATAGTTTCCTTATCAGTGAGTATCAAACCAGTTATTACCTACCATAGATTCACCGTCCATACAAGTAACCCCATACCACTTGGGTGCTTCTCTGAACGCTTCAGCCATAATCTCAGCGGCTCTTTTAGCATCTTTCTCTGCAACAGACCACTGCATCTCATCATGGTAAAAAATCATAGGTTTGGCATCAAGCCCTTCCTCTTTAAATTTATCCATGCTGTATGCAACAGCGGCTTTACAGGTGATACCTTCTGCCGATTGTAGCAAATAGTTAAGCGCCTTGTGGCCAGAATCAAGATAAATACGTCTACCATCTAAGGCAGGTATACTTGCTCTTCGGTCTCTAGCTTCTGACACTTTAACAATCTCCATCAGTCTATCAGTGAGACGTTTAAAACCGGGTATAGCCGCCGCGAATTTAGCTCGTGACTCTTTACCTGCTTTACTGTCTCTTTTACCTGTTAATGTTAAACCAAGCTTTTCAAGACCAGCGCCAAATAAGAAAGCGTATATCCAAGTCTTAGCCACCGAACGTTCACACCCAAGGATGTCCGCATTCTTCTGGTGTACATCTCCGTTGATTACTTCGTTAGTGAATTCATCATCTTTAATGTAGTGGCATAACGCTCTAAACTGGTTACCAGAGGAGTCAGAACCTACTACCTTACGCCCCGGTTCACAACCAAATAACGAACGCATCTCTTCACCCCAAGCCGCATAAGGGCCGGGCACATTAACAACAGTCTTGTGCCTAGCACGACCAGTAGGGGTAGCAATAGTGAACATTTCGCCACGTAGCTGTCCATCTTCATCCGTGTTAGCAATCCAACCTTGCAAGATACCTAAGCGAGAACGAGTGGTATAGAATTGGTTAAGAGCAATACCGTCTTCACCAAGAGCAATTAAAGATTCATCACATAGCTTCGGTGATTTCTTAATAAACTCTCTACCTTTCTTTTCCCAGTTAAAATCAAGAGGTTCCCAGCCAATACTAAACAAGTATTCTTTAACATACTCCATAGAACCCAAGTCGGGGTCTAAGAAACGAATACGCTGGTAGGGACCATCAATAGGGCGAGTGGTTAACCCGGTGTCTGCCTCGATGTCAAAGTGGTGAATTGTACGGGCCATATACTTACCGTCCTTTCGGAATTCAGGTAGGCGAGGCTCTTTATCTAAGACTTTAATTCTCATTTGCATCTTAGGCTCAACAAGGTTTCTAACTACTTCTAACTCAGTCTGCATTTCACCCTCTAGCCTCAGAGCAGTTGTCATATCAAACGTCCAGCCGTTCTCAGTACATTGACTTTGGAAGTCGGCTAATTGGTGCTCAACACGTAAACTCTTCTTAAGCATATCAGGTTCTTTAGTAGATTTAAGTTTCTCAGTAAGCTCACGAGCAAGTAAACGATAAACCTTTTCGTTAATACGAACGTCTTCTCTGCATCGGTGAACCATGTCTTCACTAAAGTTTAACCAGTCTTCGTGGTCAGGCTTCTTAACACCCAAGTACTCACCCCACAATGCTAAACCGTGTCGTCCGTTAAAACGATTGTAGTCTAGTATTTGAGACATAAGCATAGTATCACGAATGGTTGTTGTTGGTTGAGGTTGCCAGTTAAGTAGTCTCTTCATAACAGCTAAGTCATACTGTATTTGGTTATGGGCAATTAGCTCACTTGCTTTATCAAAGATAATCCTGAAGTCTTGCAAGGGTCTAACTATGAGGTTATTCTCTTTGTCAGTCTTAAGCTCAGTAAGGTCACAAAAGACATATTCCATCTCTGTTTCAATATCCTTCGCTACTACCATCCATACGTTATCTACAGCTGGTTTGTTCTTCTGGCCACGTAGTAGCCCGTTTGCTTCAATGTCGTAAATTAGTTTCATGTTTTCTCCATAAGGGTCAGCTTTGCCATTGCAGGTCATTCCCCAAGTTAGTTTTTCCAGTAAGCGTCTTTATGCATCTTATCTAAATAGTATTGTTTTGTTTTATCATCTACATCAAACTGGGGATACCTACTAAGTATCTTATTCATGTAGTTGTAGTTAATACTATCGAATTTTGAGAAGTTAAAGTTCATCTTTTTACTTTGGATTGTGTTAAGAAAAGCTTCCGTAAACATTGGTTGCCCTTCTTTAGTTTTCCAACACTTGCTTAGAGAACAGCAAAAGTGGCTTTCAATATAAGTCCGAGGTTCAATCTCTAATACGATAACTTGCAAGTTATGCTTGATTCCATCACGGGCATATTGCCCTTCATAAACAGCGTGTATATCTTTTGATATGTAGCCGTATGATTTTTTAGTAGGTATCATGCGTTTCCAGCCTTCGTAGTGCCCTTCCAATCCCATCAGGAGGGGCAACATAAAGTTTTCGTGGTCAAAGTCTTCTTTCGGTTGGTAATAAAAGTCGTAATCATTACCGGGTTGTTCGAGGAAGTGGTCGCGAAGCATACCTCCAGCGAGGTAGACCTCCGATTTAAGATGAGCCGAGAGAGTTCTAAGAAGATAATTTGCTATTTCTTTCTGTTGGCCTATTGTTGATTTCATCTTATTTACCTTAGTATTATAACTACTGTTTGTCTTTTAAACACACCTTCAAACACTCTTGGTTTTCCAGTGTAGTTTTCTTGCTTACCAATTTCAGTCATTTCTACACCGAAATAAAAGGACATATTACTTTCATCGTAGGAGCCAAGAGTTTCCAACCCGATAGTATCCACTTTAAACTCTAGGAGTTTGTAAGGGTTAACTATGGGGATAGCGGGGTACTCTAGTCCTTTGTGAGGCATGTAGGTCTCTATTTTATTCCTAACGTAAGAAACAACTAATTCTTGGTCCATTTTACTGGTCATTGTTATATACATCGATTTCACCAGTCTGCACATACTTGGTTAAGCAGTTAGTATACCAACGAGCCTTACGGATGTCTTGCTCATAATCATCCTTCTTACCAGCACGCATTAGGTACTTGTATACTTGACCGAACAAATGAGCTTCAACACCTGACTTTCCAGCCAACATGTGTTGCATCATTTCCATGTATTGCATTCCGGGCACTACGTCGTTGTAGTGAGCACCGGATACATACTTATCTACTTCAGTTTCTTCATTTCCGCTATCTTCAGAGTGAGCTAGTTTGTCTAAACCTTCACGGGTAGCTTTAGCCAGACGGCCTTCACTTACATCAATCAATTTTGGGTTATCCTTTTGTTTAAAAGGGTGAACATAAGAAACCCTAGAGATATCCCCATCTAACAACTGGGTTTCAAAGTCTGCGAGACAATACCTGTGTAGGGGTGCCGTACCATATACTTCATAGTAATCACGAAGTTCTACTTTAGCTTTTTCTGCACAATGCTCCATATGGGAAAGACTAGTGAATACTGAGTTAGCATCTTCTAGCAATGCTAAAGCTCCTTTCTGGGTCATTACTGCAATCATTTCAATAGTTACATTGTATTTTCTTTCATTGTATTTTTGTTTATTCTTCATATTAGTATCCTTGGTTTGGTTGGTTACGATTAAAAAAGACATCTCCGTTCTTAGCGATACATTCGTCTTCATAAGGGGCAACGTATCTACGGTAAAACTCAAGGTTGGCACCGTTTAAAGCACCCATAACATTGTTCATATCTTGATAACGGTAATCACTGTTCTTCATAAACTGAGCAACAATAACAGCTATCATGTACTGGATTTCACCAGCAGTTTCTAAATCTACATTAGCGACTTCATTTTTAAAATCATTAAAGTCATCTCGGTCATCTTGTGCAATATATGGCATTATTTTGCTTCCTTATTTAAATTATATTTCATGCGTATAGCGAGATATTCGTTATGCGCGGCTGGTACCCGGCAATGCAGGTGCGAAGAGTTTTTCTAGCTCTTGTCTCATCTCTGGCTCATCGAGATCAGCCTCAGCTGATGCAAGATATTCAATAAATGCACCCAGATCGAAAAAACCCATCGTATCTATTACTCTATTCATTTGTTTGTCTTCTACGTCTAAGTTGTCTGACCAATGTGGTGCAGGTGCGAAGAGTTTTTCTAGCTCTTGTCTCATCTCTGGCTCATTGAGATCAGCCTCAGCTGATGCAAGATATTCAATAAATGCACCCAGATCGAAAAAACCCATCGTATCTATTAATCTATTCATTTGTTTATTTCCTTATTTAAAGTATATTTCATGCGTATAGCGAGATATTCCCTATGCGCCGCTGGTACTCGACAATGCAAGTACTGTTTTCCCCTCCACATGATAGCGATCATTTTACGGCCTTTAGGAAAATCCTTGTAGCCATAAGCTGTTCCAGAGAGTAACCACACTCTCCCTATCCGTAGAACTTTTCCTTTAACTCGGCTTGAATCCCCTTGGGAGTTAATAAAGGTACCTCTAAATTGGTTCCCTGTTATATATCCATTAGCCTTGTTTTCATTTCCTTCAACATAGTCAGTTCGGGTTTTCTTAAAGGGGTTGTATTTTACGTGCTTGACGTAGCTCTCATTTAATAGTAAATTCATTATGTAATTTCCTTAGCCAAGAAGTTCTCTTTTCATTTCATAATAACGTTGGTAAGCTTCGACAGTGTCTTCTCCTTGGTATTCTTCAGGCATACATTGTGGAGGAGGGACAAAGCTTTTAACAGGAGTGTTAACGGGTGGTACTTTAAGTAACTCTTCCATCTTAGTGATAGTTAAATGTTTACGATGGAATCTACGGGTATATTC
>Ga0115008_10001284_pt1 | contig 20034 bp, 14 predicted proteins | sample FraStrMetagenome_FD_87164 | JGI IMG/M metagenome (GOLD analysis project Ga0115008, IMG submission 87164) | Marine eukaryotic phytoplankton communities from Arctic Ocean - Fram Strait ARC3M Metagenome | ecosystem: Environmental > Aquatic > Marine > Oceanic | place: Fram Strait | collected...
AAGCTGATATGTCATCATATCCTCATATTGTTGATAACCCAAACATCGATATCCTTCATCTCATGGTGATATTGTCACTGCCCCATCTCCTAAAATTCTTTCAGTTCCCATGGTTAGTCGCCCAGCCCTGTTCCTCTAAAAATCACCCCTGAAAGTCATCACCAACATGTGCCTACTCATGCCTCCTTCCTATCCCGTCTGTCTCTCCTCAACTTTGCGGCGAGGAAATATCATTATGGAACAGGTACGATCCCTGTCATCTATACGCACCCTCATCCATAGAAGGAAGTGCAAGACTTTCATCAAGAAAATAATTGAGATACGAGTTCACCAGATGTGCAAAAGTATTCCTCTTCCACTCGACCACCTTCAGAATTATTTCTTTCTCCAACCCAGTTCCACTTGTTACGCCATTTTTGGCGCCAAAATCAACATCCACTACGACTTTGACACATCAAAACAAAATTCACCAGACAAACAGCCCTGAGTCCATGGTTTCATTTTGCATGGCTAAACCAATGACAAAAAAACTACAATTTCGATCGTTTGAATATATAAAATATAGCTTAACTATGTACATCGCTATTGATTTGTAAAAAAATAAATGATATGTATTTGGATCCAAAATAAAATTTAAAAAGCTTCTCAAATCTCTTTTTCTGACTCCCAAAGAAGACGAATATAGAAAGTAGAGATAATCAGCCGTCTTCAACTTACAAAAAATTCTTACGAAAGAAGAGATGGATAAAGAAGATGAATAAAATATATAAATTAAACTCATAAGAAATAATTAATGCACTCACTGGGCTCGTAGCTTTCGAGCTCACCACCATTCTCAGGAAGTAATCGCCTTAATTCACTGGGTATAGAATCAAAATTATTTCCTTCTTCGATATCAAAGAGATACATTATAATGATTGAGTTAGAGGTTACATTGGATCTATATTCTTACATATCGTTCAGGCAAACTCACCAAGTAAGAGAACTTTGAGCTTGGTACATTCTGCAAGACTCGATGGAATTGGACCTGTCAATTTGTTATTTCCTAGAAATAAAGCATAAAGTCAAGAGATTTGAACACAATGAGAAAGAGATGCAAAAGAATCACAATAACCACCCAATTACTCACGTAAATTAAGAAATCTTAATTCTTTGAGATTTCCAATATCAGATGGGATTGTACCCGAGAAATCATTACCATCTTGTAATTTTTAAAATATAACAGGAAATTTATTGGTAAATGAAAATATTGGAATGAAAGCACAATGTTTGAATCAAGTTCTATGCCCACTTACTCAATGCTACAACTTGGATGTTCGTTATGTCTGATATATCTGGGAACGGACCAGTGAATCCAATCGGGTTGTATAAATTATTTATCCCTGCGTCTTCTAAATATTGTACATTACATGAGCAAAGAAGTAGATATTGCGCAATCTTAAACCAAGCTATAAAATCTGCCACTTACGCAAATCAAGAACCAACAGCCTCGTCAGTTTATTTACTTTACTTGGAAATGTTCCCGTAAATGAGTTGTCGGCTAGTCGTTTCAAATGCGGAATATTGTTAAAAATGATTTTAAATCATCCATTCAAAGTAAAGAATGAGATAAGGAACTTACACAAACTAATGTGTTTCAAACGCCTTAAATCACCTATTTTATCTGATATCGTACCAGTGAACTTGTTCATATCTGGAAAAAAGAATGCATGTAAGTTTTGTATCACATGCAAATTTGAAGATATTGATTTCAATTCTCTTACGGAAATAAAATGATTTTAGCCTCGTATTTTGATAGAATTCATCAGGGATATTATTTGTGAAACCATTGTTGCCTGTATTTTTCGTGCATGTATTAGAAACAACAATCTAGAGAATACATGTTTGTATATTACACATACCTAAATCAATGGATTGCAACAAGTTCAAATTGCCAATTTGTTTGGGCAAAGAGCCACCAAAAGTTGGTCCTGCACTATCTGCAATGTTGAAATAATGACATGATTTTGAGATGTGCAATCTATTAAAACAAATTTTACTGTCCAATTGCTAAACTTACTTAGATCTAGGTCCTTCAATTTAATAAGACTCCCAAGCATAGTTGGAAGGTCTCCTATCATCATTTCGTTACCTCCTACAAAGTTTCAATTGATTAGATTCCACAAAAACGTACTTCAATCATAGAAAAGAGTGTGAACTTTGAAACTCACGGATTTGTAACATCTGGAGCTTCGAAAGATGCTTAAAATTTGTTGGGAAGCTTGCCATAATTTGCAAATCTATGAAAATAAGAGAATATTTACTGTTAGAAGAAAAAAATTACACTTTCATGGAAATGGATTTTAACTTACTCAATCGTAGCTCTATCAGAGAATTTTTGAATTTATTAATCTTGTTGCTCTTAAACCCAATTCCAGGAGGAATGGCTGAAAGAACGAATATGAGGTTTTACATCAAAAGAAACGATATGGAAAGTGTGAGAAAACATTTATCGTAAGGATTTTCATTTTTGTCCAAACTCGAACTTACTAACATTTAGATAGGCTACAAGATCATCGATGCATTGTACATTTTCAATTTGGCAATAATCCTGAAATTGAAATTCATCAATCTCAAGATTCCAAGCATGAAACAGGTCTTTTAATTTATCCTTCTCAATAGCATACGTTGTTGCTGGTATGTTCGATGATATGATGGTGCCATACTGTTGTCGCACCAGAGGATTTGTTGCGAATGTCTGCAAACTATACTCATACATTTGATGAATATTGTTTCCTTCTGAATTCATTTCATATTCCATAGAATAGTCAAACTTTGGAATGACTCTTGAATTCGGATCTTCTGCAAGATATGTTTGGACACACTCATCTTCAATTTTCGGGATATAAAGATCCTTACACAACGCACCATTCGTGCAAGAGTCAATGCAAGAGACTCTAATAATGTCTTGATCTAAGAATCCACTAAGATGTGGCGTTGAGTTTACATCAAACAGGTAAAAGCCTTTCTCCATCCTACATTGCCAATATTCAGACAAACTGAGAAGAGTTGCAGCAACAACGTCTTCAGAGAAGGATTCTGATTCACTTTCGAACGGTGATCCATCAATGAATTGTAGTGAATATTGTAGTATTGTGACCGACGTATAATTTGTATTCCACCAAATTGGGTCAAAGTCATAACACATAGTATTCTCATTGAGATATTCTTCATCCTGTGATAAGGAATATGTGGGACTTGGAGTTTGAGTGGAAATTTGAGAGGAATCAATAGAGTACACAAACTTGTTCAACCACTTTCTCATAGAATTTGAAGCAGTGTCACTTTCTCCTGAAATTAAAGGCAAATCATCTTGCGATTCTATTGTAGAACTTTTAGAATTCTTATCGCCATTGATTATGCCACCATATTTTTTCCGAAATGCCTCAAAAAAAGAGCATGCCACTTGCAAAGCAACAGGCTGAGTCTCTTTCGTTTTTCTTGCGTTAATTTTCTTCTGCACTAGAAACCTTGACTTATGAACCGAATGAAAAGGATAGCTCAAGGCAAAAAAGCAGAAAACGCAAAAGAAAATTTTGCTAATGGTATGGATGCACTGAATCATTTTAATTATCCACAAAGTTTTAATTGTAAGGCAAGTAATCCGAGAACTTTTTTCCTCATTTATCAAGACATTGCATAGTTGGTTTACATTTCCTTATGCTATTACGCAATCCAAGACTCATAAAGATATACCAGCTCATTCGTACAAGGAATGCACTTCCTTCCTGTAGAATTGTATTTGACTGTTCTGAAGATTGGCTTTTTAATTAGAGTCGTAGACATCAATAATTGAAGTCCAAAGGAACATGCGGTTAGAGCGAGCACGCATGAATATATCTTGGAATACTCTTTTCAAGCATGAGTTCCGATCGTAAATAAATAATTAATAATTTATTACGTCAATTCCTAAGAAACAAGACACTCGCATACTACTATTTATGTTGTTGTTATTGATAAAAATGACTTCACCTCAAATGTTTCTTTAATTCGGAATGCCGCTCTTAATGTGTTCCCATATGGGATTGACAGTAGTGTCCTTCCTACATGCGTGATCGTATCTTTCTTGAAAAAGTAATTAAACGAGGCATTTGTTATGTAACCAAGACCTTACATTACAATGTCTTCATAACCTCATGCATAAGGCGTTTCTATTCCTTAATTGAGTTTTCAATTCTCATAAGCCTACGGACTGTCGTTCTATAATTTCGTCTTGGTCTCTTTTTCATGCATTCTAAATACATAGAAGAAACTCTTTGTTATATTTGAATTTGCAAGTAAGCCAATATCATTTTATTTCAGAGAAATTCACAAATAAGCAAAGTTACTTGACACCGAATTGGCAATGGAATCGAAATGGGCAAGTCTCACAATACAATGATTTATTTGGGTTGTCTGTCGATAAATAGAAGCATTCTAATATAATATAGGTATATGATAATGCTAGGATGAAGACAACGTATAGGTTGAGGATAAAAATGACAACATGTGTAACTGTGATGGATAAATTGAATCATGGAATAAATAATATAGTGATATTTGACAATCACCTATGAATGAAACAAAGTATGCAATTAATAAATGAGAAGTCATATTCACCTACAAATTATGATAAAATCAACTTTTCAATACAAATTGACATTAGAAGAATCTTGCTCAACAAAAGCCACTGAATAAAAATTAGCAAAAAAGAGTGGTAACCTTTCAATTACAATTTCTTTGCAAGACTTGGTTTGTATTCGGCTTAATCTAAAAATTACAAATTCTTATTAAAGTGTGACAGTGAAGATTCAAGAAATCCAATTAGTAGTATAACCAAAGTGCTTCTTATCCAATGAACTTTTGCCATGATGAAGGTTAGGCATCATTTGTAAGAGTTCAATTTAACTATAAAGTGATTTTTTAAAGATGACTTCAAATTAGTTGCTGAATCATTGTTTAGTACAGTACGTTATTGCAAAGTTAATCAAGGAGGAGCAAGAAAGGTGACGAGAAAGCGCACAAAAATATGAGATTGCAAAAATGGCGTTTAGAAGATTTTTTTAGAAAATACAAGCAACTTCTAGGAAAAAGTCATGACTTATTCATATCCAGGCGCTTCATGATCAATAGGAATAGGAAATGAAAGAATAAAATACACTGGCAAAGATAAATTGTTCTGTACGAGAATGGTTTGGAATTTTTCGGATTTGAATTGATAATAGATTTTGTCTCGTCGAATCATACATTAGATGACTCACAAATCATGTTCTCTTTTTGAGGCATAAATTAAAGTTGTGCTAATACTCTATTTGAATTGAGCTGTGTAAAATTTCGTTACGAACAAATGCGTTTCGAAGAATTACAAATGAATTGTTACAACTCAATCAAGCAAAAAGTGGGCGGCACGTTCCGTGAAGGATGCTCCTTGTGAGAGACTCATTTTACTTATCTCGTAAAAAAAGACGATCCATAAATGCATCGTAGACAGGAAGAAAGAAGCTATGCTTTGAAATTTACTTTCTTTACTTGTTATTTGCATCTAAAATATTATTGAGAGAAAATGAATAATTACATGAATTGAGACCTACTCTCAAAAATATCATTTGTTATGTAAAAATATAGTCAATTAAGGAAGATTAATCAAGACATTTCCACCCTTCTCTCCAAGATCATAAGTTGGTAATGGTTCGCTTGGTTTGGCTCCCATCAATCCTTTCACGACTCCCCCAAAAAACCCACCAGTTCCTTCTGCGTCTGCCACTTTTTCTCCAGTTCTGATGTTGTATGTAGCACTACAGAAGTCACATGATACTCTCGGGGCATCTCCAGTTTCTTCATTTGGTTCGAATACTTTAGCTTTTGTGAGTGGAATTTTACACGATGGACATGATGAGCTGAAGCAATATGTATTTCCTTTGTAATTGACCACAGATACAGCACCATTAGGGTTGGTTCCTGCATTCATAAGCTTTTGTGCTTTTGTCTCAACAAGCTGAACTGAATTTTCATCTTGTGGAAGGTCTCCCATTGAAGAAATACCCGCTACAGGTACCCAATTTGTCTTTTTTGATACTGTTGATTCACCTCCCATTGGTGTTACTCCTGCTGATCCACCTCCAAGGCCGTTGTTAATATTCTTCTTTAAGCTTTTTCTGCCTTTGCGCATTGTCATGGTAGATCTCTTTGTGAGAACAGCTGGGGCAAACGATAATGTACTGCATGTGAAAATTGCGCTTAAAGTAAGAAATAGATTCATCTTGATACCAATCATCGTGATTTATTTTTATTTTTGAATTGTATAAGTTCGTGAGTTTTGTTTCAATATATGAGAATTTGGTAAGCGAGCTATTCTCACGAAACATTTCACAACACATCATCGTAGTCAGCACTGCTGTCTGACAAATTTACTTGGCGTAAATGTTGACAGGAGAGTTCGCTTACGTATTTCCATAACAAACAAAATTCTTAAATGCAGTGGAAAACTACGACATGAACAAAGTACATTACGTCATGATTTAGTATTTAGATTCCGGGTCAGTGCCGCACTCGTTCAGCTCAAGATTTGACCATATCATGTGAAGGAGCATATAAGCGTTACTCCTTCTCTATGGATAAATTATAGTGCTTATGTAATTCAAAATCTCTAATTATGATGTGAATGCGTTCTTTGTTTCATAACGCTCACCCAGTTTATTTAGGATTATTAACAAATACTTAAAAAAATAATCGAATTATTTTTGTGAAAATGTTCCATATCTCATTAAATTATATGGGGTGTCTGTGGAATCATCAAAGATATCTCTCTAAATACACAATTAAAATATCCTACGGCAAGTGTTCGCTCACTTTGATCCTGCGTTGAATCCGTTGCTAAATATCGTTGGAACCAACACTTAGGAGATGGATCAATTTTTATTACCGTTGACAGTATTGCATATTCTCTGAAAGATTTCTCTAATTATTGATCGATAATTATAGATTTATTAGCCTAAGCTAGCCAAGAAAATCAATCACGACTTTCATCACAAAGAAAATCATATCAAGAGCTAAAAAGAATGCATGCAAGCAGCAAGAGCTAAATCCAAGTAGATAATAAAGACCACTGTATTGTAAGAACCATGACATTTCCATCCATTGTAAGTATATTTGATTTTTGCATCATCATCATTCAGATAGAGACTTTCTCCTCACTTTTCAACAATCCTGCAAACTATCGAACAAAGAATCCTGAAGATGTAGGTGTAACAGGCCTCTTATATCTTGTTGCATCCTATGGATTTGTTTTATTTAAATCATCTGAATTAATTGCGCATGGATCGGAGCTTCTTTTATTAATTCCATCATTAGCTGGAATAGTGGGAGGTGTAGTTTTACCTTTAATGGGATCAGTACCTGACGCTGCAATCATGCTTTTCTCGGGTTTAGGAGACAAGGAATCTGCACAGGAGTCCATTTCAGTAGGTGTAGGTGCACTGGCTGGATCTACTATCATGGTATTGACAGTACCCTTTGGAATGAGCATTCTAGCTGGATTAGTTGACTTAACAGAGAATGAACAGAAGCCAAACTACTATGGAAGACCAAAACTATCTGATGGAAAAACATTTACAGAATCATTGTTTGGGACCGGAATTGCTGTATCTCCTGCAATTAATAAAGGAGTTTTCATCATGATGATGACAACCATTCCATATTTTGTAATCGAAATCCCTTTGCTTTTGCTACCGAGTGATGATACAGATGAACAGATTGCGGAAGGAGAATATTATTGGGCATGGCTAGGGTTTGGTGTTTGTCTTGCTGGATTTTTTAGATATCTTAAGGTTCAGTTTGATGTGTCTAAAAGAGGAGATGACGATCTTAGGCGTATGGCGGTAATGAAAAAACTTTTGAGCCATGGTACAGTTTCTTTGCGTGGTGCTTTGTATGATGCGCTACTGCTGGAAGAAAAAATGGAACAAGAGGCTGAAATGCATAATACTTACAAAGAGATGCTTGATGATCAAAGTTACTACACTTCTGCAATTGTAATTCATTACTTGGAGGAAGTTTTAAAAGAGCCTTTCCATAAATATGATAGAAACGGCACAGGTTACCTTGATAAAAGTGAAGTCCGAGTATTATTCAAAGATATGAATGAAGACATCTCCCCAGAAAAAATGGAAGGATTATTCGATACTTTTGATCGTAATAAGAGCGGGACAATTAATTATGGTGAATTTTGTGAAGTGATGTATGCATATATGAAGAGGAATTTTCGTGAAATGCAACTTCCAACCATGTCTTACTCAAGTCCATCAATAGATAACGACGAAGAGGAAGAAATGCCATCTGATCTCACGAATTTATCACCAGAAGAACAACAAAGAGCTATTAAAAAAAGAGCCTTTTCTATGTTGGCTGTAGGATCATTTCTCGTCGTCCTTTTTTCAGATCCTACAGTTGAGGTGATAACAGAAATTTCCAATCGGTTGAATATATCACCATTTTATGTTTCCTTTATTCTTGTTCCTTTCGCTTCCAACTTAACGGAAGTAATTTCTAGTATATATTATTCATCCAAGAAAACATCCAAATCGATGACAGTTGCGCTTTCGTCATTATCTGGAGCTGCAGCTATGAATAATACTCTCTGTTTATCACTCTTTATGGGTCTCATTGTGTTTAGGGGAATTGCATGGGAATACACAGCTGAGACAATTGCTATAGTTGTTGTACAATTCATTGTGGGTTATTTTGCGAGCAAGTCAAAAATGCGTAAGATAGAAGGATACATCATTCTCTCTTTATACCCTCTAAGTATTCTTCTTGTCGCTGGTTTGGAGGCTCTTGGGATGCAATAGGTTTTTTAAGTGTTGTCACTAAGTAAATTTATTTTGTTTTTGTATTCATGGTCTAAAATTTTAATTGTTAGAGTTAAGCTCTTTTCTATTCATCTTGTAAGCAATTGGAATGCGTGTACCTTATCATTATTATACGAATTATGGAATTGATTGCCCCGTATAATTCTTCAAATGTTCTTAGTGTTCAAAGCAAAAGAGGCAACGATAAACATTTTTTTTTTCTCTCCTTAGAGTTTGAAATCTCGACTGATTTTCTGCCACCTGCTACCTTATCGTATGTACGGTACAGTACTAAAACAGTAACAATTTTGTTACGTTTCATAGATGAAGATTGACGTCATAATTTTATGAATAGCTATCATAAAAAGCCCAATCGTGAAAGCATCTAAATAAAACCGACTATGAAAACGTCACCATGGTGCGTACATAAAATTAGTCATCATGAATCAGCTCATGTCGACGCACGCAAACTGTTGTTTTTGTTCTACCGAGAAAGACGACTCTTCATAACACAATCCTTCCTTGCGTAAACCAAAAATAACAATGAAATCTTTTGCTGTCCTTAGTGCCTTTTGCATTGCTTCCTTCAACTCCGTTAATGGCTTTGTGCCATCAACTATGCCTTTATCAAAGTAAGACCTATCCAAAGATTGCCATTATATTCAGATTCCACATGCACATTCTTAACCTTTGAGTTTTCCTTTCATTTATACGTTTCTCGACATAATTGCTTTTCAACAGAGCTATTTCCACTACAGCGATTGATATGGCACCAAAAGGATTTGGAGAAAAAAAGGAAAAGAGACAAAAATCTGATGGTGAAGCTGATCGTGAAAAGAAGTCAAACAAATATGATGAAATCTCCGCAACTGGTGGTCAAGAATATAACATTTTTGTAAGACAATTCGGAAGTGGTAAGTGATAAATTTGTGGAGAAAGAAAAAACAAGTTCATGCAAAAAAATGAAGTATCTCTAATTTTTTCCCAAAACCATTTTATGTTAAATAATTTGACCAGACGACACAACTTGGCTACCAACTGGATCAATTGCTGTTCCAAGAGGAGCACAAGTTTCAGATGCAGTCTTTGCTAACGAAGAAGTACGTACTCTTTCTTATTTTGCATTTTTTCGTTACCCCAGTTTTTCGACAAAACTCAACAAATCAAAATGTAACTTTAAACCAAACAATAGGGAATCAAATCATCCATCGTTAGAACTTACCCAAAACTTGCAGGATCTGAGCAAGAAATGGAATTCGGATTCAACCTTAAAATCTACCCAGATGATCCAGTTGAAGTTGCTGTAAAAGGAGGATCTAAAACAGGACCAAGCGTTGGAAACTGGATTTCTAACTTACTAAGCCCTGTTGATGCGTCTGATGTCAAACCAGGAAACTAAGAAAAAATCCTGAAGTTTTGCCGTGCTCACAAAAACTTCATTATTTTTCAATAATGAAGTGGCGTACAAATTGTGTTACCTTCATTAAAGATGAGTAAAATAATACAATGTGGTAAAACTGCCATTATGAATAATTTGAATCTTTTGTAGGAAAATATCATGTACTTCAACAAAAACTCTGTTGCCATGGGTTTCATTTGTACCAAAATGCCTGGTACATCGAACATAATAGAAGATATAAGAAGAGTATAAGAACTTTTGTTCTACGACGTGACATTTTTAAATTTAAGACTAGATCAATTGCTGAGCAGTGTTTTCGTCTGATATCAGCATTCTATGGTATGAGGAGAAGTTCATACCGCCAAGCAGCTCTCATATACATTACAAGATGCTGCCAAAGTCTTCTTCTCCACAAATAGCTTTACAATTTTCAGAACAAGACCCCGAATCCTATTCAATCATGCATTTGAAAATTAGAGTCAAATTACAGCGCTAACGTATCATAATCATAACGATGAAGCAAAGATCATTAGGATAGACTTACAAAGATTCCTTGAGTTTTGCAGTTCTTCAAGCATTTCGTCATGCAATTATTATCGTTGGCAAGGGCAGCTTTGGGTGCTAATAGAGGTAAAAGGAGGGAAGACTTAGAGAGAATTGACCTCCTACTGACTTCGATATCAGTGAAACCCGACATTTGTAAGGTTTGTAGTGTATCACAGCTCTTTGACACAGGTGGTGCAGGAGGCGAAAACGCTTCTACGCGGATATCGTAGAATAGTGTAGGCAGCAACATATAGCTGATGAATACTGTAATAGCTTTGAGCATTTGCATTTGATTTTGCATTTGAGACTATAGAAGGAATGGTAGCTTCGTTAGAAATTGAAACTAAAGATAAAATATATGAGTTGAAACGTTTACCTTGACGGAGTTCTCCTGTATCTATGAGTTAATATTGATTGTTGTGTCATCTCCATAGTGTTCATTTGATTGATTTGGCTTACGTAACTCCTCCAAAGATCTATGTTCTCTAAATAAGCTATTTCAGAGTTCTCTTTTTGAGAGAACAATATGTCACCACCTCCCAATTAAATAAATTCTTGCAAAAGAACAATTAAATGTTTCGTTTACTTAGAAAATGTAGTTTCTGACTATAAATGATGTCATAATTACTTCAATTTAGCAAGTATCGTTGCGCCTCTAAGTACATTCAAGTGGTACAAAGACTTACATGATTCTTAATCGTTGCATCATTTCAATTGAAAAGAAGTTGAAGTTGCAATTAAAATAATTACTCTTTTATCTCGTATTGTAATAATCAACAGGTAAACATAAAAAGACTTTCGATCATATGATGTCCATAAAAGACGCAATGGGTCCATTCGGTTACAGTATTTGCTTACGTTTCTTCATTCTGTGTATTTACTACTTAGTACATGATGATTAGCAACAACTTTCCAAATCTGAATACTTTGTATATTTAAACGCATACATGTTTGAAGGTCTTCACCTGAAATACTTGTGTGACACTGTGATTATGAAGATAAAAAATAAGCATATCAACTTAACTTCATTGTCGTGTTCTCTGGTATTCGCCCATAAAGATGTCTGTGTGATATCTATTCCTAATTCTGATAGTTTTAATACCTTTTATTCTTTGCCAAAATGATCAGCTTCATGGAAAACAAAATTAAATGAGTGGAAATGCTTGGGTTCCGTAAGTCCGATAATGTATGTATTACGATGTAAGAGAAAGGTGTTTTGTTTCGAGATATTTCTAAAATATCAATTTCATTTCCGCTAGTGATGCTTGCGTGAATAATTAAGCTTCCATATTCTAGTATAACATTTTTGTATGTTCTATTCAGAGAGATCGTTTCAACCAAGATCAAGTACCTGAGTTTTCATTTTATAATTTCTTATCTTTCTCTACTGATTCAATTCGAACTGAGATATAATTCATGTAAATGCATTTCATAAATTCTTACTTTTGTCTACTCTATGTTATCAAATCAGCAGACACTGAAGCCAAGATTTCGAATTGTTAGCCTATGTAAACATACATAGATTGCACGTCTTCTTCATTACAATATGATTTGCAGTTTTCGTCACAAGTTATAAATTCCTGTCAATGATTATATTGAGTAAAGTGTTAGCCACAGCATCTACAAAGCAATAAGATCCAAAGGAACGTTCTAATATGAAACTTACTGGATGAGTTATTTCTCTCATACAATCTCTAACGCATCCTCCGATGCAATCACTTGCCAATGCTAGTTGTGGGACAAGAAGCGGAAAAAGAATTGTGGATTTCTTGAACAATTCCCTTCTGGTGAATGCTACACTGTGGGCTGGTTGTTTTTCTGATTGCATATTCAATGATTGTGGTAAATTGGATCTATTAGAATGAGTTTGAGGGTTGGTGGATACAAATGCATAACTTGGCGCATTTGAGAGAGCAAAGAAGATGGATAGAATTTTGCAAAGACGGGCGTGAGTAAAAAGATTCATGTTTTTGTTCTATATTTTTTGGTGCTTGACTGTTGAGCTGATATTTCGATAATGATTTTATATGTGTTGATGCTGTCCTGATACAATTGGGATTGTGTGCTTAATTAAGCTGATTGATTGCTTTAGTACCTTTTGATGTATTTACTATTGATGGGACTGTTCACATGCAATCTCAAAAGAGATCTAAAATCTTTGTAAAAGAATCTTCGAAGTGTAGAATATACCATTAAATACCGTAAGTGCAATACAATAAATTCAGTACAAAAATCCCTACATAAACTCTTTTGCACAAATTTGTGGTTCTGTATCAATAAGTTAAGCCGATCAATGTTCATATGAGAACTCGTAATTTGTGTATCATATATGTTGCAGTACCACATCGCATGTAAAACCAAACAAGAACAAACTCTGCTGAAAAATGATTAATTTGAAGAGGATTGTAAACTAAAGTAACGTACATTGAGAAGATGACGCTATTGATTTTCTTCTGAAATTAACCCCCTTTCTTGAACTTCCAAATCCAATTAAAATGAACGAATTTTAATTCATCTCTTTATGCCCTATGTTATTACTTTGATCTCTTCTCATACATTCGTATGAATGTTCTAAAAGTAACATACATATGATGAAATGATTGTTCTTCTATGAGAATCATTTAACTTCAGATTTCTTACCTGCTTTGAAAAGTCCCAGGTATAAGATGTATGCAAAGGATAGCAAGATCGAGAACCTATCGATATATATTTGAAATTCTTCAACCAATATTCAGAAAAAGATTGCAGAAAATGAACTATGTATTTGATAGACTTCTCATCTTCATATATATGCTTCATGCGTATTGGCTCTAATATATAATTAGGTATTCCTTTTTAGGCAAAAACGATGAAACCTTTATACACCAAATAAAAGGGGTCTGCTGCCCGCATTTTAACAATAATAAAAACGGGAAAAATAAGATCTCGGTTTTTAATACAACAGCTTTAAAATGTAATGATTTACAATACAAAACATGATCATAACACACAATGCTAGATTTCATAGGATTTGTATCATATTTGTCTTGAAAAATTGAATAAGACCGGTCATGACTTATGAAAGTAATGTTCATTGCCAAAATAATCAATACAAGTAATATCTATTAAGATAGCAGCGATTGATTCAATAATGATCTCTATTCCTTCTTTATGACTTTTACGCATTGAGATGAACAACATACTACATCCTATTTCCAAAGAAATCGTTTTTTATATTTAGGTAAGACGATTTTATTTTATTGCATGTTTTCTTTCTCTACTCTATGATATCAAATCAGTAGGTATCGCAGATAGAATCGTTGATTTTTTACCTACAAAATAGATTGTACATCTTCTTCATCACAATATGCTCTGCAGTTTTCGTCACAAGAAAGGAGTTCCTATTGATGATTATATTGAGTAAAGTGTTAGCCACGGCATTTATAAAGCAATAAAATCTAAAAGAAACTTACTGGATAGGCTATTTCTCTCATACATTCACTGACACAACCTCCGATGCAATCACTTGCCAATGCTAGTTGTGGGACAAGAAGCGGAAAAAGAATTGTGGATTTCTTGAACAATTCCCTTCTGGTGAATGCTGCACTGTGGGCTGGTTGTTTTTCTGATTGCATATTCAATGATTGTGGTAAATTGGATCTTTTAGAATGAGTTTGAGGGTTGGTGGATACAAATGCATAACTTGGCACATTTGAGAGAGCAAAGAAGAGGGATAGAATTTTGCAAAGACGGGCGTGAGTAAAAAGATTCATGTTTTTGTTTTATGTTGAGGAAGGATATTCGAAATTGTGTGCAAAGCGAAATTTTATGGATGTAATGGGTTATTCATATGAAAACTATAAAGAACTCATTCTCATTTTCTACGTTTCCATTAACTTGTTATTTTAAGGTATTTGCATGTACGTTGTGGATATGTAGAAAGTTGTGTATTGATCTAGATTCATTGCATTGAACTACATTGCTTTTCATTATTTATGATATATTCCGTTTCCTATATAATCATACAGGCATAAACTTTGCGATTATTTTATGTTTATCGTTACAGCAGCAGTTAGCGGTATAGTAAGATCAATAAGAACTCTGACTACATTTTAGATAAACGCCATCTGTTGTGTCGGATAGTCTGGGAATATTCTGAAATTTTTATTTTTTCAATCTATTCATGTTAGAAATGTCCAAGTACAACATGCGAATTTCAAGTCATCAAGATATGCCCTTTTCTTTTCTGTTTTTTCTTTTTCTAAAATGAAAAAGAACTTCAATTGGATTTCATTTTTCTCTGCTACCTACAGCACAATTATTTACTCGAATTCTTTTTCGCTTCTTCCTCATCACAATAAGCCTTGCAAGTATCGGTGCAATAATTGCCGGTATCCTACGAAAAAGAAAAAAATATCAGCAGGTTGAGAATTCATGATCAATCTTGCTCTATTACTGCCATCATAAAAAATAAGTGGATGTTGATAGATCATCTTATCGAAACGAGTTCCCATCTTAATTGATAATTAAATCATACCTTTGGTGCAAGTACCCTGCATTCTTTGATACATTCAGTTAGACAACTATTGTAAGCAGATGCCATTTGGGGCTTCGCAAATAATGGCACAAGAAGCGATGATTTCATTAATAATGATCTTCGACTCTCTTCCGTTGTCTTGGTAGTAAAATAATCGTCAGCAATATTTTTGGGGGAATTCCATACGGCAATTAAATTCTGGGAACGTGTGAAAGACGAATCCAATGCTGGTGTAAAAGATGTCACATCCAGGATTTGCATTGTTAAACTGATAAGAGCTAAATTTAAGATGCTAGAAAACATTTTCGAAAGCTGAAGCAAACAAAGAAATAAGAATGTTGAAATGTTAGAATCATTAGATCACTCTTTGAAGGAAGGGACTTGAATAAGAATTAAGTTTTGATCTCATGAATAGATTTCGAGAAAAGATTTACCTTGTTGTTGAATTTATTTTCTCTTTTCACGATGAATGAATGAAAGGATAATAGAGTGTTTGCTCTTTTTATAGTTCAAATGTTGATGCCTCCGATTAGCTATCGGTAGTTTTCATTCTTGTGTTGTAGGTGTTCAAGCTATCTATTTACGCACTTACTTGGTTTGACTCTGTGCTGACAATCTTCAACATATATATGGTATAATAATAAATAATTAAATTCAAGAAAAAGAAAAATTCCTAAAATCAGCAGATTTAGCATGGAAATTTTTTTTTCACACAAATGAAGTTCTGCTAATCTTCAACACATGAACATTCGAGAAGAATTCTAGAGAAAACTTGATGAGATGTCACAATCAAAGAACAAATCCAACCAAAAGAAGAGAATTCTTCGATTCTGTTACGACATAATTTGTCCCTATGCTTACCTTGCATCTCTCCAAATAGAGCACATCGCCAAACAATGTCATGCCGAATTAGAATTTGTACCGGTGTTATTAGGTGGGATCTATCAAGCAAATCGTGCACCTCAAGGAAAGGATGGGAGTGCGTCTCAACCAATGTCAGATGCCAAACGTAAGATTATAGAACGGGACTTACTTCGCATGGCTTGGAGAAATAATGTAGTAGCCCCTTTGAAAGGGTGGGATGTCATAAAGAAAAAGAGGGATCACTTTCGACGAGTATCCCTTCCAGCAATGCGCATCCTGAGTGCAGCGGAAGGAGAAGATAGACGTCATTTAACACATTTATTTTACAGCGCTTTTTGGCAAGATGGGAAAGATATAAGTGAAGATACGATTTTAAGAAAAATAGTTATGAGTTACTATAAAAAGGAAACAGTTTCAGATCATCTCATGGGGTACTCAAAAGAAGCCTCGAATAAATTGCGAGAAGCCACGGAAAAAGCTGTATTAGATGGCGCTTTTGGAGTCCCTACGTTTTTTATTCAACAATCTTTGACATGTCAGCAACAGCTAGTTTTTGGTTTTGATCGACTCTTCTTAGTGGCCAGACTTCTAGGTCGAAAGGATATTATTCCATTGAGGTTGACTAATCGACCAAACACAAAAACCCGGTTGAAAAAGAAGCTCACATTCTACTATGATTTTTCATCTCCTTGGGCTTTTATTGCTAATCAGAGGCTGCAGTTATTGAGAAAGAAATATTCATTACCAACATCCAAAGTAGATATCGAGCTGGAATATGTTCCAATTTTATTAGGAGCATTATTCAAACAACTTGGAACTGCGAATGCACCCTTGTTGGGTTTATCTCCCAATAAACAAATGTATAACTCAATGGACCTTACATATTGGAGAGAATGTGTTCAAGAACTACAGCAACGCAATCATGATACAACTCAACAAGTCAGTGCCAAAGTTCAATGGCCTAATACTTTTCCTATCCGGACTGTTTTACCGTTACGTTGCGCTATCCAACAACCGAATCTTCGTAATCTTTTGTATCAAGCTGCATGGCAGCAAAATAGGAACATAGGAGATATAGTTACTTTATTTCAAGTGTTATGTACACAAATATCCGAATCAGAAGCATCTAAATTAATCCGTGAATGCAAAGAAAATAAGCAGATTAAGCAAATATTATTTCAAAACACGAAACGAGCCTATGAGAATGGTGCTTGTGGAGTCCCAAGTTTCCAAGTGGACGATGGTGAAATAATTTTTGGTCAGGATCGACTAAATGTTGTTGAAGATCTATTGAATGGGTGGGTTGATATTTCAGATCCTGCATCATTTTCAAAATGTAAACTATAGAGAGTAAAATAAACTGATAGTTACTTTAAAGGCGTCTTCGTTCTTTCCTGTTTTTGAATGTTCCATTAACTTCTTATATGGGGGGAACTGGATGATAAATATGTATGTTATTTTACCTATAGATTGAATATCTAATATCCAATTAGTTTTTTCCCTTTTGACGAGCTAAAGTCTAACCCTGGCAGATTAAATGACGGTGGCTTATCTTCACCTTTTACGACGGTGTTGGTTCCCAAAATTCCAGTTTCTCCTTTGGCACTACTAACACTTCCACTTAGCCCATCTTCACGATCAGGTTGATCACAATATTCCTTACAATTTTCGTTACAGTACCCTGGATCCTAAGTTTGTGAAAAGAAAAAGTTTATACTCGTAAGAGAATATATGAAATACATTTATGAAATGCAAAGAAATACTATCCGAAATTGACTAACCTTAGGAGCAACTAGTTTACAATTCTTTAAACAATCCGTCATACAATCAGCTGCCGCATTAGCTGAAACTGGAGACATAATACTAGCAAACGAAGCTACCGCAGCTCCTCCAAGAACATTTTGAAAACAAGATCTACGATCCATTGTTGCTTCAACATGTTTGTTGACACCTTCCCCTTTTTCAGTTTGGTGCAAAGATAGGTTTGTCTTCGTGGTGATTTTTGATACTGAATAATGAGATGGAGTAAATCCATATGTTGGTGCTGCCATCATGAAGATGATGCACTTCAAAGTTATTAGGTTCATTGTGTATGTGGTCTGATGTTACTTGAGTTTGTTGTTCTCTCAGTCGCTCTAGCTAGAGGTCTCGGTTTATATTTTAGGTGATCCTCTTTTTTTTTTCAATCATCTAAGTTGACATTGATGATGTCATGGCAATCGTCATACGTTGCAAAAATCTCTAGAATCGAATCAACAAATTTGTACTGAGATTCTATGCAATTTCTACGGCTGTGGTATATCCATATCATTTCTTATGTAGGGAACTATGGGCCAGCACGAATTTGCTACAGACGTGATGAGGCACAAAGATCAAGTCATGGGAAACTATTGCTGACTAATGCAGAGTATACATCAACACCACTATTTGATTCAAACTCAACAAGAACCGTAATAAAAAGATTTCGAAAATTCTCATCTAAAGGTTCGTTGCATGTCTGTTGCAAGGTCTAGGGACATTGACAAGGCCAACAAGAAACAAACAAAATCATCATGTCGAAAAGAAAAATACCAGTGCACGTTTTCAACTTCTCCTTAGCTCTCCTTCCAGTATGCGCTTATACAGTGTACACTCTCAGGAACAGCGAATCTGATGAAGAACTTGAAAAAATCATTCGTGAAAAACACAACTCATCAATAGAAACCTCAGAACAAACCAAAACGGCTATGTCTCAATTTTTTAAAGGAATTCGTGATCCTAACAAAATGGATAAAGAGCAAGAACAAAATCTATCCAAATTATTGGTTGCTGGTAAGGAAGAAAATTTCAAACGACATCATAATGTGGATTCAAGTCTCTACGGGACAGAAGAAGGATTTAAACAAGCAGAGAAATTACAGCAAATGGCAAAATACGAAGCAGAAGCAAAGAAGAAATTGAAAAAGAAGAAAAAAAAGAAACAACAAAAACTGGCGAGTAGTGAAGATCTTCTTGCTGAGGATACAGAAACTAAAAATAAAATAGAAAGAAAAACTAAAAAGAAAAATAAGGATAAGAAAGAAACCCTTCCTGCATCAAACGACGGTGTCAAGGAAGTCCCTACAACTAATGACTCTGAATCATCGTTATCTTTACCTGCTATATCGAAAGAAAAGGCATCTGTAGCAGCAATGATCATTGCAGCTACTGCTGTGGGATTCCTCATGGGAGACAAAAGATCACGATAGAATCTTCAATTGAGTGCTATCAACATATAGTGAGTAATGAGTTAATTTCTAATAACTTGAAGGATTACGAAGTGAATGGTTATATTTTTAGTAAAAAGAATCAACGAATACATCGCTGAAGTAAAGCAAATTATTCATAGATTGAAGTTTCCCAGTGCTGTGAAAATATAAATAAAGTAGAGATTGACTATTTTTACAACAAATGCAATATTTATCAATTCAGTTTTAAACCACTGAACAATGCAAATACATTTCCATCCACTAAACACAACCAACTTTGTGTTTCAAACGAATTGTAATTTGCATTTATCTGTTGACAGAAACAATTTTTGGTTGTTGGGCAGTCATGCTTGATAAGAAAAAAGAGTGTCTTATTTTGAATTTGCTATATCTTAATCTATTCATTGGTAACACAATTTCAAGCTTTTGATTCTTGTTGTGTCAGAAATAGAGTTGTTTGAGACGTATCTTTGGATATACGTTGTGAAAGAAATTTAGTAAAAAAAAGAAAAAATCTTTGTTTTTCAATAAAACAAAATTCTGTTGACTGCTGTTGAGTTTTATGTGTAGATTACGTCAGAAAAAAGAAAAACTCTGTGGTTTGAGAGAAGTTGTCTA
>Ga0115008_10001285_pt1 | contig 20026 bp, 16 predicted proteins | sample FraStrMetagenome_FD_87164 | JGI IMG/M metagenome (GOLD analysis project Ga0115008, IMG submission 87164) | Marine eukaryotic phytoplankton communities from Arctic Ocean - Fram Strait ARC3M Metagenome | ecosystem: Environmental > Aquatic > Marine > Oceanic | place: Fram Strait | collected...
ACGGTCCGTTGTGCGTCTGCCATCTACAAGAGCTGCTGGCAGTACCACAGGTAAAAATGTCCAAACAGCTGGCACTAATGAAACAGCTCGGACTGATCGAAGCCAGCCGCGAAGGCACCTGGATGATTTATGCACTAAAGGCACCCGGCGACGGACTGCTGCAGGCGAACTTAGCCTACCTACGAACTGCAGCATGCAACGAATGCAATCAACTGCAATGTGACTTAACAGCGCGCACTGCCTTGCTGCAGCGCATCACACAATCATACTCCGAAGAATGCCCTCAAGGCGTCTACCGCCCACAAAGCTCGCCAGTCAGCCTCGCGCCACGATCCACATCAACCGACTCTAATCCAAAATGAAAAAAAATACAGCCAACAACAAACTTCAACCTAGCCAAACCAAACCCGGATTACTACAACGCATTCTAAATAAAGTGGATACAGTAATGAAGGAAAAAGCTGATGCCCAAGCCAAAAATAGTAATTGCTGCTCCAGCGACAACAATAAGGGCAACAAATGCTGCTAGAATTTATAAACACACTAGTCTACCAGTGGATCGGAATGGATCCGGAGTCGCGCTTAGGCGGCGCGGTTCATTTTTTCTTATACGATAGTATCAAAATCTTCTGGCTGCTAGCAGTCATGATTTTTGTAATTGGCGTCGTTCGCACGTGGCTGCCCGAACAGCGACTCAAGCAGTGGATGAGCCGCGGAGGGCTCTGGGGCAATCTGATCGCAGCACTCTTTGGCGCGATCACACCATTTTGCTCCTGTTCTTCCATTCCCATTTTCATCAGCTTGCTCAAAGCGGGCGTGCCTCTAGGCATCACCTTTTCCTTCCTAATCACTTCCCCTATTATAAATGAGTATTTAGTAGTGCTGATGATCGGTGAGTTTGGACTACCAGTTACGGTAGCCTATGTTGGCAGCGGGCTATTAATTGGCACTTTAGCGGGAGCCGTTTTGGGCAAACTTAAACTTGAATCACAGCTTGAAAATGACATTATTACTTCAGCTAGCGAAAGCCAAGCAGTGATCGAATACAGCCTAAGCTCACGCTTACGCTACGGCTTGAATGAAGCCAGCACTGTCATTCGCCAAATTTGGCTATGGGTACTGATTGGTGTCGGCATCGGCGCATTCATCCACAACTACGTCCCACAGGAAACCATCCATAGCCTAATGGAGGCAACTGGTATTTTCTCGGTGCCAATTGCGACCGCACTGGGAGTGCCGATGTACGGCAGTTGCGCCGCCATTGTCCCCATTGCAGTAGTACTATTTCAAAAGGGTATCCCACTCGGCACTGCGCTCGCTTTCATGATGGCGATGGCCGCACTCAGCCTGCCGGAAGCCATCATGCTGCGTCGCATTATGCGACTCAAACTAATCGCTATCTACTTCGCGATTACCAGCCTAGCCATCATTTTTACTGGCTACTTACTAAACCTACTTGCGCAGTGGCTGTAACTGCACAGCGGACAATTCAACCTCACCTCGGCCAAGGCAAAGCCATGGCTAATTTAAACCGACACTAACCCAAATTAAAATGAAACCCAAAGTACTGATCCTCTGCACGGGCAACTCCTGCCGCAGCCATATGGCTGAAGCGATCTTACGCGCCGCAGCAGGCGACCTGATGGAGGTCTACAGCGCAGGTTCCAAACCTAAGGGCGCAGTGCATCCACTTGCCCTCGAAGCGATCAAAGAACTCGGCATCAGCACTGCAGGTCATACATCTGACCACCTGGAGATTTACCTAAATCAAGGCATCACTACAGTGATCACTGTCTGCGGCAATGCCGATCAAGTCTGCCCCACTTTCCCCGGCATGCTCAACCGATATCATTGGGGGTTCGAAGACCCCCCCCATGCTCAGCGAGATGGCGAAAGCGAAATTGATGCCTTTCGACGCATTCGCGACGAAATCAAACTCGTATTCGAAGCATATGCCGCTGGCTATCGTGCAGCGCAAGCACAGTAATTGAATTACTGTCAAATACCACCCAAACCATTGGCTATGAAAAACAAGCTTATAGCTGAATTCATTGGGACTTATTTTCTATATCTGATGATTGGAATGTGTGTTGCGCCGCCCGGTGCCGCTGCGCTGACTCCGCTAGCTATAGGGGTCGGCCTAGCCGCGTTGGTTTACTCCTGTGGCCATATTTCGAAAGCGCATTTTAACCCTGCAACTACAGTTACATATTTTTGCGCAGGTACACATACACGCAAAGAATTCCTCCCATTCGTTGCAGTAATCTTCCTCGGGGCAATCCTAGCCGCGCTTACGGTGCAATGGCTCAATCCCCTTGGAATACAAATGGTCGCGCCGATTAAGATCGATTTCTTTAAAGTCATCATCGCCGAGTTCAGCTTCACCTTTGCACTCATGTGGGTCATACTAAACGTGGCAATTGCACGCGGCACCAACGGAAACCAATTTTACGGCATTGCCATTGGCGCAGTGGTTGCTGCCGGCGCCTACGCTGTTGGCCCGATATCCTTTGCCGCATTTAATCCTGCAGTCACCTTCGCACTCTGCTTAAATGGCTTCATCCCATGGAGCGCATTTGCGCTGTACGTCACGACGCAAATATTGGCAGCGGCCGCAGCAGGTTATCTGTTCAAGAGTATGAAAATCACCGACTCCAGCGAATTACCTGAGCCGCAAATATCGCAAAAAAAAAGGCGTCGTAGCTCGCAGTAATTACAGACAAACAGCAAGAGAGAGAGCCAACTCGGTCAAATCCAGCAAAATAAAGCACGCTAAACTGTCGTTGAGTCACTAACTGATCCCGTTTTTCGTCAAGCCATCAATGACCGTAGCCAACCCATTTTCGAGCTGCTCACCCACCGCCTTTAAAACTTGTAGCAACTGTGGATTTGCTTCCGAAGTCAACTCTCGGACCGAGCCCTGCCAATCCTCAGCACTTTTAAAGAACACAGGCAAAGCAGCAGCACACCCTAAAAATCTCAAATAATTAGACAAAATTAGTAGCGACCTTAACGGTGATCCCAAGGCAGTTCCACCTGAACTGGCTGATGGTTCCAAACTTCAAAGGCCTCAAACACTTTACCGGGATTGAGGATTCCTTTCGGATCCAAGGCGTCTTTCACTGCTTGCATCGCAGCAATTTCGGCTGGCGAGTGCTGCAGTGCCATAAATGGTATTTTAGCCAACCCGATGCCATGTTCCCCAGTAATTACACCGCCGAGTTCGACCACCTTTTGCATCAACTTTTTAATGCCGCACTGGGCTTTTTCCGCATCACTCGGGCTGTCGCGATTATACATAATATGTACATGTAAATTCCCGTCACCGGCATGCCCAAAGGTGGGCGTGGGCAAGCCAATCTCCTGCTTTAATTCCAGCGTGTACCGGATCAATTCCGCCTGTTTTTCGATCGGAACCACGACATCTTCGTTTAACTTAGTGTCGCCCATTGAAAACATCGATTGTGAACAGGTACGCCGCACCTGCCACAAGGCTTCAGCATCAGCTTGGGTTTCAGCGACTCGATGCCCGACGGCACGCCCATTCATAAAATCTAATAATAATTGCTGCTGCTGCAGTAATTCGTGCGCGCTACCATCGAGTTCGATGAGTAATATGGCTGCCCCCAAATGCCCCTCAAAAATGACTTTTCCAGTATAATTTTCAGCACAGCTGACCGTCTGCTGATCCAAAAATTCGATAATTGAAGGCTGGCCACCCACTTTGAAAAACCCCGCCACCGATTCTAAGGCTGTAGCCTCCGTCTTAAATGCGAACATGCCACACCAGCGCTGCGCAGGCTTTGGTATTAATTTTAAATTCACCGAGGTGACGACTCCTAATAAACCTTCCGACCCGATCAATAAATCACGTATATTTAGCCCCGAGACATACTTCTTAAGTGGCAAGCCGAATTTAAATTGGCTACCATCTGCCAAGTAGCCTTGCAAACCCAATACGTAATCACGAGTAACGCCATACTTAACACAGCGCATACCGCCCGCATTGCAGGCAACATTACCACCAACCGTAGAGTATTTCTTTGAGGATGGATCGGGCGGATAAAACAGTCCCAGCGCCTCGACCTGCGCCTGCAAATCGGCCGTCACCGCGCCAGCACCCACAGTGGCGATCCGTCCGACCACATCGATTGACCAACTATTAAGCGCAGATAAATCGATCACCCAGCCTCCGCGCAAGGGCACCGCCGATCCAGTGGCTGAAGAACCCGCACCTCGCGCCGTGATTGGAATCGCATACTCATTCGCAATTTTAAGCACTTGGCCCACCTCATTAGCGGCCTGCACCTTGATGACGACATCGGGCAGAAAGGAGAGTCGTAAATTATCTAAAGATGCCCGGAATCGGCTATTATCATCCGTAAAGATACGTTCAGGTAATTGCTCCGATAAGCGCTGCAATGCTGCAGCCAACTGTGCCGGCGAAACTTTTGTTTTTTTTAATGTCATAATCAAAGCGGTATTTAATTGCTGGATGCCATAACGGAACTCAAAATCTAAAAGCAAAAAAGACATTAGATCTTAAAATCGCAAGCTTAGCTCAGTAATGGTAGGGCATACCAACTGCCAGTAGCATGACAAGTGTAGCAACGCGCGAGGCCCCATTAGCAGTAAGCCGAGCCATACCAGCTGCCAGCGAGTGCCAAAGCTGAAAAAAGGCCAGCGACAAACTCTCCTACGTTTAGCATTGCACACCGAGGCGCGGCTCGCATTTTCTAGCGGCTATGCTTCAAGCTGGTATCGTAGGTCTCCCCAATGTGGGCAAAAGTACATTATTCAACGCACTAACGCGCACGCGTAAGGCTGAGTCTGCAAACTATCCGTTTTGCACGATTGATCCTAACGTGGGCGTAGTCCAAGTGCCCGATGAAAGACTGGAGCCGCTGCGCGAGATCTCCAAGACCAATAAGGTCATTCCGGCGGCGATTGAATTTGTCGACATCGCTGGCTTGGTTGAGGGCGCCAGTAAAGGTGAAGGCCTAGGTAATAAATTCCTCGCAAACATTCGCGAGGTAGATGCCATTGTACACGTAGTACGTTGCTTTGATGATGATGATATCATTCACACCATGGGTTCAATCGACCCGCTGCGCGACATTGAGGTAATTAACACTGAGCTAGTGCTGGCCGACATGAGTTCACTTGAGGGCCAAAAGGACAAACTGGTCAAGCGAGCTCGTGGCGGCGAAAAAGAGGCGGCTGAAAACCTCGAATTACTGGAGCGACTTCAACCCCATTTAGACGAAAATAAACCAGCCATTACGCTAGATATGTCGGATGACGAGTTAGTGGTACTCAAACGCCTATGCCTACTGTCCGCCAAACGCGTGCTTTATGCATGTAATGTAGCCGAAAGCGATTTGGCCGACACCTCTAGCAACGAATACGTAGCGCGGGTCGAGCAGTTCGCCCGCGAACACCACGGCGCTGGCACCTGCATTATTTCGGCATCGGTCGAAGCTGAACTGATTGATTTTGATGCCGCAGAGTCAGCTGAATACTTGGAATCGCTGGGCGTGACTGATTCCGGCGTCTCACTTTTGATCGGCGCGACGTACAAATTACTAGGGTTAGCGTCCTACTTCACTGCAGGCGTACAGGAAGTTCGCGCATGGACCTTTAAAGAAGGCATGAAAGCGCCCGAATGTGCAGGCGTTATTCATACCGATTTTGAACACGGATTCATTAAGGCTGAAGTAGTCTCCTACCAAGATCTAGTAAGTGCTGGCAATGTGGCGAAGGCACGCGAACTCGGCAAATACCGGCTCGAAGGTAAAGAATATTTGTTTAAAGACGGCGACGTCGCACTGTTTCGCTTCAACAATTAATAGCACTAATTAGTCACTCAAATAGCCTTCAAATGATTGCCACAGCCACTTGATTCGCTCGAACTTCAAAGTTACTTCAGACAACGGACATATGGCTAAGAAAAACACTACATCTTATATTCACTTAGCTGCTATGTGCTTGGCTTTTTCAGCACTTACGGGCTGCGATTCGGACCAACCAGTAAGCTACCAAATCCCGAAAGAACTACGTGAGTCAAAACTACCGCTACCAAGCAGCCCAGCAGCGACCACCGCACCAGACATGCCCTCACCAGCAGGGATGCAACTACTACCTGGCATGGCCGAGGCAGCACAAGCTGCGGGCGATTTAAGCTACTCCGCCCCAGCCAGCTGGATTGAGCTACCTGCCAGCGGAATACGAAAAGCGACCTTGCAGGCATCCGATAGCAACGGTTCGGCAGAATTAAGTGTACTCGTTTTCCCTGGCGATGTTGGTGGCACATTAGCCAACGTTAATCGCTGGCTAGGCCAAATCGAGCTCCCACCCATCACTGACGCTGGACTCGCCGACATCAGCAGCCCGTACACGATTTCCCATCATGCTGGAATTTATGTCAGACTCAAAGGCGAGACCCAAGCTATTCTAGGCGGCATACTGCCGTTTCATGGCAGCACTTGGTTCTTCAAATTTATCGGCGACCGTCGTACTGTACTAGCCAATGAAACTCAGCTTAAGGCCTTCCTCGATTCAGTTGCGCTGGAAGATGATGCCCACTAAGGCACTTACACCATGCGGTCTATATTTAAATTTTTCAGTTCTCTAAAACTCACAGTTTGTCTGCTCAGCTTTTCCATGGCGCTGATCTTCTTCGGCACACTCGACCAAGTTCACTATGGCATTTGGCACACACAAAAATTGTATTTTGAGAGCTTCGTGGCTATATGGTCCTACCCACAACAATGGCCCGCATTCGATCAGCTCTACTGGTTGAGATTACCACTGCCAGGCGGATATTTATTGGGCGGGCTACTCTTTATAAATTTGATCGCCGCTCACGTCACGCGGTTCAAATTTAGCCTAAAAAAGAGTGGCATTTTTCTAGTTCACTTAGGCCTCATTCTCTTACTGGTTAGCGAATTATTAACCGACCTCAGCTCTAAAGATAGTCAGATGTCAGTCGACGAGGGCAGCCGCAGTAACTACTCACAATCCTACCGCAGCAATGAACTGGTTTTCATCGACCGTAGCCAGCCAGATCATGATCAAGTCTACAGCATCCCAGCTCAGCTGCTAGAGCCAGGAAAAACGGTCCAACTGCCCGACTCGCCACTGCGAGTACGTACAGTACAGTATTTTGCAAACGCCGAGGTCGGACGCGCCTCAGCCCCGAGCAATTCGCCGGCCGATCAGGGCGTTGCACTCAAGATGAACGTTATCGCCAGTCCAATTGCGGTCAGCTATGCCGATGATGCAATTAACACCGCCACCGCCTACGTAGAGGTACTGTCTCCCCAAGGCTCGCTCGGCACTTGGCTCGTCTCCAACGTCATCGATGATCGATTCCCACCCCAAATGGTTCGACTGGGCAGCCAATCTTGGGAGATTGCACTGCGCTTCCAGCGTTACTATTACCCCTTCGAGATTGAATTAATCGACTTTAAGCACGATAAATATCCTGGCACCGAAATCCCATTTAACTATTCCAGCCAAGTCATGGCACATCACCAGGATCGCACTAAGAATCAAGCCGCGCTAATTTACATGAACCACCCACTGCGCTATCAAGGACTGACATTTTATCAGGCCTCATTTGCCAACAAAGACACCACATCAATCTTCCAAGTGGTGCGTAATCCAGGTTGGCTACTGCCTTACATTAGCGTGCTATTAATGGGCCTCGGCATGAGCGTACAATTTGCTATGCATTTTTTCAAATTCCTGCGCAAGCGCACTTAGCGTTAAGCACTCACCGACACTCCCGATCGTGAAAAAAGTTACTTTTTACAGCATCCTAGCCATGGCCGCTCTCATTATTGGGTACGGCTTAATTCCCACAAAGTACGCGACTGAGTTTAATATTCAGCACTTTGCTGAGCTACCAGTTCAAGTTGGCGGACGCATCAAGCCGCTCGACTCCGTAGCACGCAACACCTTGCTTATTCTTTCAGCACGCCAAAAAGTAGTCACCCGCGACGGCCAAACCTTACCTCCGATCTTGTGGTTCATGGATTTGACGATGCGACCAGAGCTGGCTGACAGCTATCCGATATTTAAGATTGAATTCCCCGACGATCTAGGCTTGCCAAATTTAGCACAAGCTGGCGAGCGCTACTATTCCTTCAATGACCTAAAGCCACATTTTGAAGCACTGCTAACAGCGCGTTCTAACATCAACCCTGAGCCGAGGCAGCGTAGCGCATATGAGCAACAAGTTGCCGACCTCAATCAAGGCCTAAGCCTGTATCACCGCATCATGCACTCGCTGCACCCAGTCGGCGGCTCCGACCGGCTAGATCGGCTCAGCGATGAATACCAAAGTTATCTAACACTCGCCACCGGCAAGGGCATGGCAGAACTACGTAAACAGCAGGCGGGCCAAGAATATGATTCAAAACTATTAGATAGTTTTATTTTCTTTGCCGATGACTACCTAAAGTTGTCGCAGCTCGCTCAGCTCGACGTCATTCCTCCCCCACCCCCCGTCGCACCCATGGCTGATTGGAAAAACGTCGGGCTGGAGTTACTTGATGTAATGAAGGGCCAAGCGCTCAGCCCTTATGTGACCGGCTACGCCACATTGACGATGGCCTACCGAGCCAATGATGCCGTGCGCTTCAACCAAGACCTAGCCAGCCTGCGGCAACGCTTTATCGCAGATTTTCCCAATGAACTCGGCCGCGTTCGTTTCGAACAATTGTTTAACGAATTGCAAGTCTTCTCAGTCTCGATGCAGCTCTACGTGCTAATCTTTCTGATTGTATGCATCTCATGGCTACGTTGGCCGCAGGAACTAGGCAAAGCGGCCTACTGGATACTAATTGCAGCTTTTGCATTACATACATTTGGCCTCCTCGCGCGCATGTACATTCAGGGCCGCCCACCAGTAACTAACCTCTACTCATCCGCAGTCTTTGTAGGATGGGGCGCGGTGTTGCTAGGCGTCTTTATAGAAAAATTCTACAGGAACGGGATCGGTGCCGCCATGGCCGCACTAGTCGGATTTTCAACTCTCATCATCGCGCACCACCTAGCCATGAGCGGCGATACTCTGGAAATGATGCGGGCAGTGCTCGACTCCAATTTTTGGCTGGCCACGCATGTCATCATCATCACGTTCGGCTACTCCGCCATGTTTTTGGCCGGCGCACTGGCTTTAATCTTTGCCTTAATGGGCCTATTTAAGCGCGAATTTGATAAAGAGACCGCACGCTCACTTAGCGGCATGGTCTATGGCATCACTTGCTTCGCAGCGCTCTTCAGCCTAGTCGGCACCATCCTAGGCGGCATTTGGGCTGATCAGTCATGGGGGAGGTTTTGGGGCTGGGATCCCAAAGAAAATGGCGCGCTCATGATTGTAGTCATGGCTGCCATTTTCCTGCACGCCCGCTGGGGCGGCATTTGTCAAGAGCGGGGCCTAATGGCGCTGGCGCTGTGCGGAAACATTGTAACGGCATGGTCTTGGTTCGGTACGAATTTACTGGGTGTCGGATTGCACTCCTACGGCTTTACCGATAGCGGATTCCTTTGGATGATTGGCTTTGCCGCCAGCCAATTATTTTGCATCGGGCTGGTATCATTACCATGGAAATTTTGGCGTAGCAGCTTCGGCCAAGCCAAGCAATTAAAGGCATCTTAGCCATGGCCGATAAGGCACGTATGCTAAAAACAAGACTAATCCTAGGATAGGAAAGCTACCGGCGCCGCCACTAAGCGCGAGGATGCGCCTGCTGATGCGCTTGCTTTAAGCGTGCAATTGAGATGTGGGTATAAACTTGAGTACTGGACAAGTTACTGTGCCCCAGCAACTCCTGCACCGCTCGCAGATCGGCCCCCTGGTCGAGCAAATGAGTCGCGTAAGAATGCCGCAACTTGTGTGGAGTCATTTCTAAAGGTAACCCGGCAGCAGCTAAATGCGTTTTAAGCAAACGCTGAACTTGCCGTGGCATCATACGCTGCCCATTGCGCTGCACCACAACTGGCGCAGCCGTATCAGCCAGAAGATCAAAGCGCTCGATAAACAGCTGCAGGCAGCTGATCGCGACCGGCCCGAGTGGACACAATCGCTGCTTGCGGCCTTTACCTAGGACCCGCGCCACCCCCTGACTGAACTCCATGTCACCATTATTGAGCCGACACAATTCGCTGACACGCAAACCACCGCCATACAATAACTCCAAGATCAAACGATCACGAAAAGCCTCGAATTCTGCTAACTTCCCCTGCCGCCAAAGCTGAAGCGGCGCTTGCAATAGCAAACGCATTTGCTGCTCTGTCAAAAACTTGGGTAACGGCCGCTCTAATTTGGGTAGATCAAGTCCGACTAATGGACTGGCGGCAACCAAGCCTTGGCGAAGCAAGAATACATAGAAAGCACGTAAGCCAGAAACATGGTTATGCAAAGTGCGACGCGCCTTTAGCCGAATTTGATCCATCAAAAAAGACCTGAGCAAGCGCGGCTCTAGCTGATTAAAATCCTCTGACCACTGACTATGCCGACGTAGCCACACGACTAAATTTTCAACCGATGCGCGATAATTGCGCACCGTATAAGCCGACAACCTACGCTCGTGGGCTAGGTGATCACAAAATGCCTGCAGATGCGGAATGGTGTTCGCGGCAGACATAATAGCAACTAGCCCGCAATCGGCAACAAACAGCTCACTACTGGCTAAGCTTAAAACGCTCGATCACTTCTTCAGCAAAATAGCGATACGCGTGCGCACCGGTGCTGTTGGAATCATACTCAAAAATCGACTGACCAAAGCTGGGCGCCTCACTTAAACGAATCGAACGTGGAATCATACTACGAAAAACTAATTCTTTAAAGTGGTTGCGCACCTCCCCCACGACTTGATGCCCCAAATTCGTTCGCTGATCGAACATCGTCATCAAAATACCACCAAGCTCCAACCCTTCGTTAACCCCCGCATCGCGCAGTTTATCAACAACTTTCAGGATTTGGCCTAGCCCCTCCATCGCCAAATATTCACACTGCAAAGCGATCAATAAGTAATCGGCCGCGGCTAAGCTATTCATAGATAGCATTCCCAGCGCAGGCGGGCAGTCTAAAATGAGCACGTCGTATTCACCCGACTCTCGTAGCGGATACAAACACTCACGCAGCTGTACTAAATAATTTTCGCGCTGATACAGCTCGATTTCAATTGCAGCCATATCCACTTCGGAGGGAATCATGAACAAGCAATCACTGGTTCCTACCGGTTGAACTTTTTCTAGCGCAGTCCCAATTCCGCACAGCGGACGATACAGGCTACCGCCTTCCAGCTTCTCCAAACCCAGCCCACTAGTTGCGTTTGCTTGTGGGTCTAAGTCGACTAAAACAGTCCGCACACCTTTTTCAGCTAGTGCGTAGCTGAGGTTGATCGCAGTCGTCGTTTTACCAACACCACCTTTTTGATTCGCAATCGTAAATACCTTAGCTGACATGATGCAATTGATAACCCCAGCCCCAAAACGGTCGAGCAGAAAGCATTTAAAAAATAGGTGTAATTTCTAATTTCTGGCCAGGCTCCAGCGTGTACTTGCCGTCGCGATCAGGCTGCTCATCGTTACAAAAGATCTGCAATTCAAGCAAGCCCTCAAAATCGGCGGGCGCCACCCAGCCCCACTTACCAGCCTCCTTAAAATCCATCACCACCCCACGATCCCAGCTCAGACCGCCACCACTACCACGCAAGTAAGGCTTATTACCAATTCCGATTAAAATACTAACCGCCACCACTGAGTCTCCCTTTCGCTTACGCGCCCCACGATGATCCACTACCGGCACCGTTTCAGCAAACAGATCTACAGCTGAAGCTGATGGCGGCGAAGTAATCTGTGACACGACAGCTTCAATCGATGGCTCATCAGCCGTGGCTTCCAGTGGCGAATTAACGGCAGCGACTGGCCGAGACTCCACTGTTAGCCCTGCAACTGGCCGCTGCAGCGACGGACCGATAATACGACTCACCGCCGATAATTCCGTCGCGGGCCGCACCTCAATCGCACGGCGCAACAGTCGCGGCTCGATTTTTAGGCGCTTGCGGGCGACTGGAACAGGCAACTCCTCGGGCGCAGCAGCCACGGTAGCCGCAGCAGCCACAGTTCGCTCCAACGACTCAATCCGATCTAATAATGCTTGCTGCAAATCGGCTTGATCTCCAAGCGCCTGCACTCGGGTCTCTAAATCATCCAGTAACGGTCGGACGGACGGCACAAATTCCGGGTCGGGCACTTGAGCGACAACTCCAGCCAATGAGAGCATCCGCTCACTAACATCAGCAAGCTGACAGTCAAGAGTCGCCAATTTACGATCGACCAGGTTGGAAACTACATGAACCGACTTAACTTGCCCTGCCAGTGTCTCTTCCAGTTGGTGAATGCGGACATTCGCGGCCTCAACTATACCTTCGGCCGCCTGAACTTGCCGCCTGAGAAGATACAATTGCGTCACTCGCCCCTCGTCAGCCTCCTGAGCGCGCGCATAAAACTCCAATACAAATGGCAATACCAACAAAGCGGCTCCCAGCGCTACCGAGACCACACAGGCTAAAACTTGCCAATCCGTTAAATTCCAATCGCCTAAAAGTGCAATCGAGAGCGCGATTAGCACCAAAAAGACGTCCCCAACATAAAAGGGCCATTTATTTATAATAAGCTGAGCTTCGTCATCAGTTTCCATGGGCAATTAGCATTAATTGAAATTAGAAGCAAAACAACAGCGACCACCCGAGCAACTTTATTAAACACAGTCGCTCACGATATCACTGCCAGCAGCTAGCAGAACTGGCTAGTTAGCAAAGGTGTCGACCTTGGAGTGCTGTAAGCCGGATTTTGTCCGCCTCGCACCGAAATGCTTAGCTGTGCGTTCATTTATCTACCCCGCCGAAACGAAGTTCCCGCCGAAGCGAGATGCGACATACCCGGAATCATTGGACGAGCCGCCCCATTCCCTATTTTGCCTTGCACCGGATTGGGTTTATCTAGCCTTCATCGTTACCTTTGAAGCGGTGAGCTCTTACCTCACCTTTTCACCCTTACCCTCAGCGAACTGGTGGCGGTTATTTTCTGTGACACTAGCCGTCACGTCAGGTTACCCCAACGTTCCCCCACTTTCACAGGGAATCCTGCCCTACGGTGTCCGGACTTTCCTCTCATCTCTAAAGAAACAAGCGAACGCCCACACACCAAGGTCGACCTGTGCAGGCTGCCAACTCGATTCGCATTGCGCAAGCGGGAAGTGGCCACCGCACTACAAAAAAATTGTCTCATTCGACAGCCAGCAGATGACAAGCATCCATCCGCGCGGCTTTATATGCCGTGCTCAGTGAGAACTAAATTGCGCCACATTTCAACACGCTTCATGCTTGCATGGCGGGGCAAAAAATCCACCCTTTCGACAATTTATGCCAAAACGCACCGACATTCAGACTATTCTTATTATTGGTTCCGGCCCGATCGTGATCGGGCAAGCTTGTGAGTTCGACTACTCCGGCACGCAAGCGTGCAAAGCACTGCGCGAGGAGGGCTACAAGGTCGTACTCGTAAACAGTAATCCGGCCACCATCATGACAGACCCAGAGTTTGCCGATGTGACTTACATCGAACCTCTGACCGTAGACGCACTGGAGAAAATCATTGATAAAGAGCGCCCGGATGCATTGCTGCCCACTTTAGGCGGACAAACCGGACTCAACTTGTCGATGGATTTACATGCGGCTGGCATTCTAGACAAATATCAGGTGAAAATGATCGGCGCCAACCCGGCCGCGATTGAAAAAGGCGAAGCCCGCGACATTTTTAAGCAAGCAATGCTTAAAATCGGCTTAGACGTGGCACGTTCAGCAACAGTTCACACATTGGCAGAAGCCTTGACTGCTGCTGACGAATTGATCGGTGACTTCCCAATTATTATACGCCCCAGCTACACACTCGGCGGTGCAGGCGGCGGCATTGCTTACAATCGCGAAGAATTTGAAAAGATGGTACAAGCGGGGCTCGACATGTCTCCCACCACCGAAGTACTGGTAGAGGAATGCTTGCTAGGCTGGAAGGAATACGAGATGGAAATTATGCGCGATCACAAGGATCAATGCGTAGTAATTTGTTCGATTGAAAATTTTGACCCAATGGGCGTCCACACCGGCGACTCCATTACCGTGGCACCAGCCATGACACTGACCGACAAGGAATACCAACTGATGCGCGACGCATCTTTTGCATGCATCCGCGAAGTGGGCGTCGAAACTGGCGGTTCAAACATTCAGTTCTCCGTCAACCCCGAGAACGGCCGCATGGTAGTAATCGAGATGAACCCGCGCGTTTCTCGTAGTTCGGCACTGGCATCTAAGGCAACTGGCTTCCCAATTGCGAAGATCGCAGCCAAACTGGCGGTTGGTTATAGCTTAGATGAACTGCAAAACGACATCACCCGCAAGACTCCTGCCAGCTTCGAGCCGACCATTGATTACGTCGTCACCAAAATCCCACGCTTCACCTTCGAAAAATTCCCAGGTGCCGACACCACGCTGACCTCTGCCATGAAATCGGTGGGCGAAGCGATGGCGATTGGCCGCACCTTCAAGGAATCCTTTCAAAAAGCGCTACGCTCGCTGGAAATTGGTGCACTGGGCTTTATGGGACCAGGCAAATTTCAAGAAAAAATCGAAGACCTACAATCCGTACGAGAAGGCATTGCCATTCCAACTGCGGAGCGCGTTTTCTGGGTACGACAGGGCTTCTTGCATGGCCTTTCAGTACAAGATATTTTTGAACTGTGCCAAATTGATCGTTGGTTCCTCGAGCAACTCGAGCAACTTGTCAGCACTGAGCGACAGCTTCAGCAAACCAGCCTCGGCCGCATTGAAGAACCACTCATGCGAACAGCTAAAGAGCAGGGATTCAGTGACGTACTAATCGCTAAGTTGATCGGCTCACAACGGCAACCGGTCCGTAAAAAACGTAAAAACTTAGGTGTACTGACCCAGTTTAGACTCGTGGATACCTGCGCGGCGGAATTTGAAGCCTTCACACCTTACTATTACTCTTCTTACGGCGCAGAAAACGAAATAAGCAAGTCCGACAAAAAGAAGATTATGATTCTCGGTGGCGGCCCCAACCGGATCGGGCAGGGCATCGAGTTTGACTACTGCTGTGTACACGCGTCCTTTGCGTTGCGAGAAGCAGGCTATGAGACCATCATGGTGAACTCGAACCCAGAGACGGTTTCTACAGATTACGACACCTCGGATAAACTATTCTTTGAACCACTGACACTGGAAGATGTGCTTGAAATCTACTTCCAGTCAGACTGCGATGGTGTAATTGTACAATTTGGTGGTCAGACCCCGTTGAATTTGGCCTCGCAACTGGAAGCGCACGGAGTCAATATTATCGGCACCTCGCCAGCCATGATTGATGCGGCCGAAGACCGCAATCTCTTTAGAAACATCCTAGACAAGGTTGACTTAAAACAGCCCAAGAACCGCATAGCCAACTCATTAGAAGAAGCTTACGAGCTGGCCGGTGAGATTGGATTCCCAATTCTTTTACGCCCCTCCTTCGTCTTGGGTGGTCGAGGCATGTTCATTGTTTACGACATGAGTGAGATGAAGCAAATCATCCGCGAAGTCTTTGATGTCGCGCCCGGCAAACCGGTACTACTGGATCAGTTCTTAGAAGATGCATTCGAATTAGATGTCGACTGTATTTCTGATGGCGAAACGACAGTCATCGGCGGCATGTTGCAACACGTCGAATTCGCAGGTGTCCACTCGGGTGACGCTGCGATGGTGATGCCGCCACATACACTTGCGGCCGACATGCTGGAAAAAGTACGAATTGCCAGTTACGGGCTAGCCAAAGAGCTACAAGTCGTCGGACTGATGAATGTACAGTACGCAATTAAAGATGATGAACTGTATATTATCGAAGTAAACCCACGCGCCTCGCGCACCGTTCCCTTTGTATCCAAAGCGATCGGCGTGCCCTTGGCTAAACTCGCCGCACGCGTCATGGCCGGTGAAAAGCTCAAAGAGCTAGGGTTCACCAAAGAGATTATTCCCCCATACTGGGCAGTTAAAGAATCGGTATTCCCATTCAATCGATTCCCGGGCGCGCCCATTATGCTGAGCCCTGAAATGCGTAGCACAGGCGAAGTCATGGGACTAGACAAGGACCTCGGAGTCGCATTTGCAAAATCTCAAATGGCGGCGAAGCCCAGCTTGCCAGACTCGGGCGATGCCTTCATTAGTGTTAAAGACTGCGATAAAGAACGCGCCGTTGACATCGCTCGCCGACTCAGCCAATTAGGCTTTGGAATCATCGCAACTGCCGGAACCGGTAAACTGTTCAAGGAGAACGGGATTACTGTCAAAAACGTCTGCCGCTTGAGCGAAGGTCGCCCCAATGTGATCGACCTAATCAAAAATGGTAAAGTCAGCTTGATCATTAACACGCCACAGGGCACCGTCCCACGTCAAAATGAAAACATGATTCGCACCGAAGCGGTCAAGCACAACATCTGCATAATGACCACTATCTCGGCCGCATCTGCAGGCGTCGATGGCATCGGATCTATTCGCGCCAAAGGTTACCAAGTACGCTCGATCCAATCTTACAGCCAAGAGGCGAACCCGCCAAAAGCGTAAAAGTTGGCAACTGTAAGACCGCAAAATGAAAACTCCCACCTTAATCGCGCTACTTTCCGGCCCCGACAAACCGGGCTTAGTCGCCCAAGTCGCTGGCTGGATTTTTGCGCGCGGTGGGAACATTCACCACGCGGATCAACACAAAGACTTAGCAGCCAACGTATTCTTCCAACGAGTCGAATGGTCTTGGCTAGGAGACCAGCAACAGCAGGCAGATGACTTTGAGAAATTTGCCACCGAAGAACTGGGAATGTCAGTTAAAATGGCACTTTCCAGCGACCGACCTAAAGTTGCCCTGTTAGTCTCCAAGATTGACCATTGTTATCACGACACCATCTTACGCTTCAAATCAGGTGAATTAGCGGGCGAACTTGCCTGCGTGCTATCAAATCACTCCGAATTGGAAGCTGCGACTCAAGGCTACGGCATTCCTTTCCACCACATTCCAATGAATGCCGCCAACAAAGCGGCAGCTGAAGCGCAGCAAATTGAACGAATCAAGCAACATGGCGCCGAGCTAGTGGTGATGGCCCGCTATATGCAGATACTATCCAGCGACTACCTGCAGCAGCTGGCCTGCCCAGTCATCAATATCCACCATTCTTTCCTGCCCGCTTTTGCAGGTGGCAAGCCTTACCATCAAGCGCACATGCGCGGCGTCAAACTGATCGGCGCGACTGCCCACTATGCAACTCCAGAGCTAGATGAGGGCCCAATCATTCACCAAGACGTGACACGCATTAATCATCGAAATGCGATCAGCGACTTAGTGAGAAAGGGCAAAGACTTGGAAAAGTCTGTATTTGCTCAAGCGATCCGACTCCATCTGGACAACCGTATATTAGTCTATAACAATAAGACCGTCATTTTTGACTAGCCAGATGAAGCAGCATAGCTGCTAAAACAACTGAACTTGCACTATCTTCCGTTATGAACCATCCTAAGAAAAATAAAATTCAAGACCCAATCTTACCCGCAGGCAAGCAAGACGACGACCGTAACTTGATCGAGCTTGAGCTGGCAGAAGAGATCTCGATCGAAGATCGTATCAGTATGTACTGGATGGAAAACAAGCGATTCATTATTGGCTGCGTCGCTGCTCTCGTCCTTGCAATTGTCGCGACCAATGGCATACGCATCTATCAAGAATTTTCAACTGAGCAACTGCAAGCCGATTACGCAGCCGCTCAAAGCGATGCAACTCTCGCGGAATTCGCTCAAGCCAACAGCGATCATGCGCTGGGTGGTCTGGCCGCACTGACATTCGCTGACCAAGCCTTCAGAGATAAAGAATTCAGCCAAGCACTTGAATTCTACGCTATCGCAAGCCAAGCGCTAAGCGATAATATACTGGCAGGGCGCGCGGCACTGGGCCAAGCCTTTTCACTCTATTACAACGATCAAACTGAGCTAGGACTTGCACGTCTAAATAGTATTTCCGCAGATAGCAACCTGCCAGAATCCGCACGAGCCGAGGCCATTTACCATTTAGCGATTGAGGCCGATATGGCCGGGAATAATGAAGTATTCGAAAATTATGCGGCACAAATTAATGCGATGGCACTCGCGGGTCAATGGCAGCAGCGACTCAGTTACTATCAGCAACAAGCTCGCTAATTCGATCGCGTTACGATACCTTTTTTTGACTGGCCTCGGTCGTGGGTAAACAAGTTCAACCCACTCGAATTGAGCTTGTTTACCTGTTAAAGCAGTCACTCTGATCTAAACAGGAAATATTGACAGTTTCAGCTAGGGCTGCAAAATCTAGCCCTACGTTGTTCAAGCCTCGCACTGACTCACTTGACGAGCAGCAACGTGACTCACCTCACCAGAAATACATACACGCTTACACATGAGCACTATCATTACAGACATCCGCGCCCGCGAAATCATCGATTCACGCGGCAACCCAACAGTCGAAGTCGACGTAGAACTTGACTCTGGCATCATTGGCCGTGCCGCCGTCCCTTCGGGCGCAAGCACTGGTGAACACGAAGCCGTAGAGCTTCGTGATGGTGACAAAACGCGCTACCTAGGCAAAGGTGTTTCCAAGGCGGTCAACAATGTTGATAATATCATCGCACCTGAATTGATCGGACTGGACGCTTGCGACCAAATCACAATCGACCAAGCAATGCTCGATCTCGACGGCACAGCTAATAAGGGCAAGCTCGGCGCCAATGCAATTCTCGGCGTATCCTTAGCTTGCGCACATGCCGCATCCGACGCACTCGGCTTGCCACTTTACAAGTACCTAGGCGGACCGAACGCCCGCGTACTGCCAGTGCCAATGATGAACGTTATTAACGGTGGCTCACACTCAGACGCACCAATCGCGTTTCAAGAGTTCATGATCCGCCCGATTGGAGCAGCGACTTTTAGTGAAGCGATCCGCATGGGTGCAGAGTGCTTCCACAGCCTAAAGAAGGTACTGCATGATCGCGGCCTCAGCACTGCAGTTGGCGACGAAGGTGGTTTCGCACCTAAATTCGAAGGCACCGAAGATGCACTCGAAACATTGACCCTGGCGGTTGAAGCGGCCGGTTATAAGGTCGGCAGCGATATTACTTTCGCACTTGATTGCGCGGCTTCTGAGTTCTTCAGCGACGGCGTCTACGACTACTCAAAATTCGAAGGTGCAGGCGGCGCGAAGCGCAACTCGGAAGAGCAAGCAGCCTACTTAGCTGAACTTAGCGAAAAATACCCAATCGATTCGATCGAAGACGGCTGCGACGAAAATGACTGGGACGGCTGGAAAGCACTAACTGATAAGATCGGCGACAAAGTACAATTAGTCGGTGATGACCTATTCGTCACCAACGTGGACTTCCTACAAAAGGGCATCGATCTAGGCGTAGCCAACTCGATCTTGATCAAAGTTAACCAAATCGGCACTTTAACCGAAACATTGCAAGCCATTGAATTGGGCAAGGTAAACGGCTACAATTCGGTAATTTCTCACCGTTCGGGTGAAACCGAAGATACGACGATTGCTGACATCGCAGTGGCCGTAAACGCAGGACAAATCAAAACTGGTTCAATGAGCCGCTCCGACCGAATCGCCAAGTATAACCAATTACTTCGCATTGAAGAAGAGTTGGGCGAGACCGCGATCTACGCAGGCACCTTGTAGTCGCTACTGTAGTTTGCAGCTTAAATTCTACAAAGCCCGACGGCAACGTCGGGCTTTTTTTGGGGTCCGCCCTCAAACATCCGCAGCGTATACGAGATGCACTCGGAGCCATCAAGAGTAAACGGCCGTTGAAGCACCCCCTATACCGCTGACATTCTCAGTGGTAGACTGATCGGATGTTATTCGAAGGCGAAAAAATAATTCTGTGTCA
>Ga0115008_10001289_pt1 | contig 20012 bp, 17 predicted proteins | sample FraStrMetagenome_FD_87164 | JGI IMG/M metagenome (GOLD analysis project Ga0115008, IMG submission 87164) | Marine eukaryotic phytoplankton communities from Arctic Ocean - Fram Strait ARC3M Metagenome | ecosystem: Environmental > Aquatic > Marine > Oceanic | place: Fram Strait | collected...
AGCGAAGCTCGAGTCGTTGTGTAGTACATCACTTGATGATAAGTTATTTTCGTGATCTGGGATCATCGTGTGATATTCGTTGCACATTGAGGTGAAAGCAAGATTGATTCCGTACCTGAGAGCGCTTTCATTGCGTGAGATGATTTTGCTCCACGGACCATGTTCGGACATAAGGCAGCTTTCTCCTATCCAGTGTTCCACATAAAGCTTGTTTAATTTCCCATGAAGTTCCCCTAATACCTTTTTAGTGTGGTTTTAAGATCTTTGAGCTTAGCCGCACTATCCATATTCGAGTTACTGATTGAAGTTTCCCAAGTGTTGATAGTATTCTCGTACTTTGAATCCTTCGCAACACTCTCCGTGATCTTGATGATCAACTCCTTTGCGTCCATCTTATAGGATTTACCACCTGTCGCCTGAAAATCCTCAAACTTGTTGTTGATGTCCTCGAGTTCAGTAAAGAATACCGATGGTGCTTCTCCATCACTTAACTTTAAATCATCGAACTTTCTCTGGACTACCTGAAGATCTTCCATCTCCTTACCAATGTCATACTCGTCATCATGGGCCTCAAGCATCTCTCTTGTGAGTGTTTTCTTCTTGATTAACTTTTTCGGAGCACCTGTAGTGGCAAAACTAAACCAAGTACATGCTCTATCGTTGTCATCGATCAACTTCTTTTCCTCTTTTGTCCATACTGTAGTAGGATCAGTCTTAGTTGGTAACTTAAAGGAAGAATCCAATACATGTTTCAACTTTTTAAGCCTAATTAGGTCTACTATAGTATCCCTCCACTCTTCGTTCCTCGCCCTTACCGCTGAACCTGCTCACGGTCACACCGCCTGAAGGAGAAATACCGACTTTGTCGTCGCCTGTCATGATTGTTGTTGTTTGTCTTTCAATAGCTGTTGTTCTCAACGAATCAAATATATATTTGTGTTGAGTATTCCCTATCTCAATATACCAGAGATAATAATTCAGATCACCTTTTATTATTAGAACTTCTACTTTTTACCTTGACTGAATTGTGAGTTATTTTATTAAAATAATGAATGATAGAATGACTATCGATTCCTAATGACCTGATACCGATCCTTCCGATTTCACAGTCATACCCATTAAAGTCGTTTGCTCAACAGAATGTGACTGGAAATAACATGTGGTGCCACGCATCTTGAATGGTAAAAAATATCTTTCATCGAGTTCCATCCCGATGTCCCTATGTGGGTCGGTAGGATCATCGCATACTTGTATACCGTAGGAACGGCACTGATTGGGGTTTATTAAAGAATGATTCAGGCGGTCCCCGAACGATAGACCTTGACCAAGCTCTAAAATTATTGTCACGCCTGAATCAAGCTCGACCGCAGTCGCCGCTGTACATATCGGGATGTCATTTACTGAATCGTATTTAGATAGGTATGGAGATACACTACAAACTTCAGACGTAAAAGATATCACTCTGAAGTTCTTTCCATAGCAAGGTGTATCGGCGTGATTATCCAACTCGCACGCCAGTGGTTCAATATAACGATCGTTAAAGATCTTTTGCCTTTTTACCTGTATCAAACGACGGTTAGAGGTTGTAATTTTATAAATGTTTACCTTGTGCTCTCTTCTTAGCGAGCTTGACATTTATATATATATATATATATATATATATATATATATATATATATATATATATAATCAGCACAGGTATATTGGGCCCTAGTCATAAAGGATTCCCTAGGTAATCGAAAGCAACATCCGATTCAGAGCTCGCGCTGTCATTCTTCTTCGTTCTTATCAATCTTCCATTCATACTTCTATCGTGCTTGGAAGCATTGCTCACGCCATTAATCATGGCCGCGACCATTCTCCGATCCCGATCAGACAGTGTACTGCTGTCCTCGGTCGGCGTAACTTCTACAGATTTCACTCGTCTGCGCTTGTCGGCTTTAATCCAATCTATTTTATCCTTGTGACGTTGATGACGCTTTTTGTCACCCATAATCTTCGCCAATACCCTCCTCCCAGCATGCTCATTCAGTTTCTTAATTTCGTTAGAATCATACCACCTCGATAGATCCGAGATACCTACTCCATTAATCTCTTTGTTAGACTTGGTAGACGAAGACACATTTCTCCTTGACTTCTGCTTCGTGACGTCTGGGAACAAACGCGCAACAACAGTCTTCATGTAAATTACTGCACTTGAAAATTTTATCTTAGCGAATACAATCTTCGTCGTTGCATAAAACTTTTCTCCAATTGTTTCATTTAGTTTTACTTGCTGTAAGCTATACAAACATTCTTGTTGATAGAATTTGCTGATTAATGGAAGTAAACTTACATTGCTAGTGAAGAAATCCTTGAGTTCCTAATATGTTTTTAAGTTCAAAAGAACTTTTTTGAAAATACCTACTTTACAAAATAGAGGTCGCAGATTCAGCCATTTCTTCATTGAATAATCTCTCCTATTTGTTTCTGATTAAATTTTAAAATTTAGCTAAATGGATATATTCATATTGAATTCTGCTTTTTAAATTTTAATAGAAGAGCCATTAAGACTTTCTCCAAATTCTTCTATGGGCTTGCTTTTTATTTCTGTAGTCCAAATTAATTCGTTTGAAGATTTTATAGTGACGATTTCTCCCGGCATGACTTGATTTGATGAACTGACTATTCCACCAAATTCGGATTTATCGCCATCAAGGTTCCACTTAAGTCCCGTGGTTGATACTTGGAGAGCTGGACCATTTATTGGGATGATTCCACAAACTGGTCCTTCAATTTTGTCATCAATAATAATGGCATTTTGTACGCCGGCGGGTATTAAGAAAGCACTCGTTTCTTCTGTAAATAAAATGATTCGATCAAGTTTTGCACGCCATCGAAAGAGCGCATTTATACTTGCCATTTCCTGTAGATTTTAAATTTTTAATTCATGTAGGAAAAAGTTGTAAGGTATTTTTGCAAGTGCATACAATTAGAGCTAAATCCCTACCTGATCAAACCTTCCTCCGAAAGCACCATAAACGCAGACGGTAGTCTCTTTCTTGATACTTTCTTGTTTCTGTAATGAATCTATCGCTTCAAGGCATTTGTCCAGATCATTTATATCCTGATTAGTATCTCTTTGTACCTTACATCCACGCTTCTCATAAAACTCTTTCACATCATCTCTCAGTGAATCCAAATCACCCCTTATAAGGTCAGGCAAAAAGTCGTCCCTTTTGTGATAGGCCGAGGAAACACTGGCATCATGTAATCGATTGGCACCGCCATCTGCGCATACTTTCATTGAAGATAGATCCCAAAGACGGCGAAATAAACTACTCCCTGATTTTAAAAACTCTGGTGTTAAACATGGGGTGTTCAAAATCAAAAGAACTACTGTCTGCGTCGATGTACCTACACCATCACCTGTCTGCTCATGAGCAAGGGAAAGAAATGTATTATCGTGGCAAATTACGGAATCCAGTTCCGACGCCTCAAGCACCATATCATTACTACAGTTTTTAATTACGACGGGAATTTGTTCTTTATTACGAACCGATTCAGCATCCATGATCTCCCTTCTCCTTTCTCCTTCGAATGATAACAATTTATTTCCCGTGCTAGTCGCAAAGAGCCGATGACAATCAAAGGTCGATGTACAATCAGTACGAAAACAGCGTGGAAGAGATGAAACGGAAGCAATTCCAGCTAAACAATGAATGCAGGCCGGAAAGAAAATTAGAACTGCAGCCGAGACTGGCAAAAATTTCTTTGAATTCATAAAGAACACCGAACAATGCCAACAACAAGAAGTGTTTTCTTTCACTTTCTATTCAACTTAAAGATCGCAGGCAAGAAAGGTATGTTCGCTTTACACTTTACGTGAGTCTAAATGGTACTTATTCGAATTGAGCGGAAGGAAAGTTAGGAGTATAGGAATGTATAATGCGATCTGGTGAGAGGTGAAAGCATCAGAATGTGAAAACGTCTATGCGAGTACGAGAGAGTACATGTATTACATGTTGTATTCGAAAATTATTTTTGGAGCGATGTCGATGGTGCCCGCGAATTGAGTTTGGTGGAGGGTGTCAAAAAGTAAATCAACTTGGCTAATTTAGCTTATAGACGATATTTGCAGCATGCAGCAGCGAGGGCAGAAATGTGACGGAAAAGTCTCAAAAACTTTTAACACAAACACACACACACACACACTGTAAATGCGGATTGGGGTTGAAAATCTTTTCCATGATAGCTGATCTAATTTTATGCAGTTACGATTCAAAGAGTTTTGAGCTATGGTGATTAACTGGGAGCCTACAAAGGCGAAGTTGAGCGATCCAGATTTGAAGAAGGGTCTTGAGGTATGTCTAACAGTAACGTTTGTAGCTAGACTAGGAAATTTGAAAAGTAGTTGCGCGCTGATTGTCCATTACATATTCTTTACTCGAACAGGCAGTTACTGAACTCCGGGAACGGATAGAGGTTGTTCACTCACCAGAATATCCCAGCTTGCTAAAAGGGCTGTTGCCTATATTCATTCAAATACTGGATCATCGCACTAAGCCGAATGCTGATATAAAAAGTGATGAGCAAAAAATTCGGAGAGCCATTCTCGAGGTAATAAGCCGCTTTCCTCATAATGAATCTCTTAAAGAGTACGCGTTGACTCTTTTGGAATGTGCAATGGGTGTTCTTACCAATGATTACGAAGAGAACTCGATGGTGGCAAGTCGTATAGTATTTGATTTACATCATAAAAATTTTAGACCAGTGATGGCAGAGCATGTGCAACCATTCCTGAACTTTGTTCTGAAAAGTTTAAAGCTTTTAAATAATACTGTTGCTGATTTGAGCTCAGTAGACGGAGGAACAAAGGTGCCTGGTTCAACAAAAAGTGTCTCAAGCTTCAAAATTTTAACTGAATGCCCTCTGACGGTCATGCTTCTCTTCCAATTGTACCCTAAATTTATAAAGTCCAACATACCCAATTTATTACCTCTAATGATGCAGGCTTTGGCTTTGAAATCGCCTCCGAATCTTCCTGCATTGAAGGCCAGGGAGCTTGTCGCATGCCAGGTTAAGATATTATCGTTTCTCACGTACTTAATCCGTGGTTTTGGTGAGCTCATGTCACGTTTTAAAGAAATTATTGCTGGAAATATTGTAAATTTGATGAAGTCTTGCCCTTGCGACGCGATTAGCACTCGGAAAGAGTTGCTTGTTGCAACACGAAGGATATTGGCAACTGACTTTAGACAGGGATTTTATCCTCATATCGACGCCTTGTTTGATGAAAGAGCTTTGATTGGTTCCAACTACAGACACCACAACACAACGTACAACGGCTTACAGGGCGACTCGCTGCGACCTATGGGTTATTCTACACTAGCTGACCTTGTACATCATGTACGTAGCCAACTTTCTCTTTCACAAGTGTCGCGGGTAATTGTCATATTTTCCCGAGTAATTCATGACCCTTCTCAACCTGTTTCTATCCAAACAACGTCTGCACGCCTGCTACTACATTTGGTTGACCATATTTTTCATAGTAAAGAATCGAATGACAATACTGGCCGTGAACTTCTTGTCCAAATTTTGGATACTCTCGTACGAAAGTTTGGTTCCCTCGAAAAATATATGGAGGAAGTTAAGGAAGCAGCTGCGATGAAAGCAGTTGATGAAGATGGAAGAAGGCGGAAAGTCGTTAATTGTCTAAATGATACGTTTGAGACGAACACAAAACGAAAGCGCGGCTTCGCTCTCGGCGGTAATCCGGAAATTACCGACACGGTGCAGGATATAAAATTGATAATCAAACCTATGATCAAGGGTATTAAAACAGTTATTTGGTGTATCAAAAACTACCGCTCAAGGTCTCAGGCTGGATCGAAAAAGAGTAAAGCATCAAACTCCACTAACGTGAGTGAGAAGGATCAGCTCTCAAATGTGGAAAGGGCATTAGTTGTGTGTTATTTGACTTTGGCACTACCGTGTCTGAATCTTTTCAAATGGAACGAAAATGCATGTGAAAAGGAAAGGGAGCAAAATAAGCAAGAATTTCGCGAAGTATTAGAACACTTTGCTGCTTCGTTTACGGTTCTTGGCAGTTTTGATTTACAAAGAACTATCGGATTCAAACTGCCTTTTCTTTTCGACTTTATGATCGGGGATCCTGACTTACTTACGTTACCCCAACACTTGATTGTTTCTAACAAAAATGTTAGTTTTGATTTTTGCGAAGTGCTGCTTGCATTTCTCGCAGGAAGAATGGATGAACTATCGAAATGTGATGTCACTACGTTTTTGATAAAGTCAGGAAGTCAAACAGTTGACAAAATGCATTCAGAAGGAGAAGTGCCAGTGGAAGCTCGAAGTGCCTACACTCTTTTACGTTTATTTAAAATTGTGTTTCAGTCCGTATCGCTCTTTCCTCAGAATGAGGCTGTACTACGTTCTTATCTTCAAACTCTGGTTGCGAATTGTCTAAAGTTTGCAACTCAGGTGGAAATACCAGGCAATTATTTTTATTTGATGCTAAGGCTCTTTCGTAGTATTGCAGGAGGGAAGTTCGAACATTCTTACAAAGAGCTATTACCTCTTTTACCAACTATCTTGAATTCATTACACCGAGTTTATATTTCAACCAATGACGCGAAGATGCGTGCAAGTATTGTGGAGATATCCTTGGCGATTCCAGCACGCCTTTCAAGTTTGTACCCACATTTGCCGCTATTATCCTTATTCATCGTCAGCGCACTGCAATGTACAAATGGTGACATAGTCAACCTTGGATTGCGGACATTAGAGTTCTGGGTAGACAATTTGAATCCAGAATATTTTTATCCTATTTTGGCAATGAGAGAGTCTGAAATAATGGTGTCTTTATGCAATCACTTACGACCAGCGCCCTATCCGTACGGCTTATTGAGCTTACGTTTACTTGGAAAACTAGGAGGGCGTAATCGACTGTTCCTCAGGGGCTTCATGGATATCCCGTCAAGAAAAGATTCTGATTTTGTAGAATTTTTCTTGAACGCTAACATTGATTTCAAGGCAAATGGTGAAAAAAACACTGAAGCATGTAAACTTCAAATTGGGCCAGCGTTATTATCTTCCATAGAAATTTTGCGAACAAATGCGGGATCGCCAATGCTAAAACCTGCGCCAAAACCATATTCTGCATCCGGAACAAAACGGTGTGAGAACAATAATTCCTCAGAAGAACTCCCTTATCCGGTAAGTAATTCGATTTGTTTATGATAGCTATCTATTAAATTATACTTATTTTGGATTTTTACAGTTAACCTTTGAAGATGTGCTAGCAGTAAAAGCTGAAGATGTTGATCTGACTAAGCTTGCGCTTGATGTAATGATTGTGGCCAAACGAAATCAGTTAGGAGCAGCATTTCAATTGCTACGGTGGACAAGTTGCTACTTCTGTAAAGAAGAAGGGTCACGTTTTGAAGCTGTTGGTATCAATAGAGGGAAAGATCTGGATCAGACAAATCAAATAACTTCAAATGTCACCAAGAGCATTTGCGAAAAGTCCGTTCTTTATCATGTTTCAAGGGGTTTAATCTATGCTTTGGTAGGGGATTACCGTGAAGAATCAAATACAATTTTGGATGGTTTAATGACAAATATCATTTTGTGGTTGTCCAAATACGTTGTGCGAATCGATGAACTTGGGCAGGAACTTGATGAGACTATCTTTGAGAACTTACGTAGAATGCCGCGCATTTTGAATCAAGTTGATGTTGAAAAAAGTGAAGTTGCATCTGAAAAGGACTCGGCGTCAAATAAACACGGAAGTTCCAGTAAAAAAGTCAAAATACAACCGTTACCAGTTTTTGGGCTTTTTGGAGTGCGGGCCCATAACACATATGTTAACCCGTTTGTATTTAATCAGGTAATTATTGATTTACTTTGTGACGAAAATGAAGAACTTCAGAAGTGCGCTTTGAGAAAGATGAAAGATCTTGTAGAGATAATTCATCAATTGAATGAAGGTAAAGTGAGCCCGCAAACCACCCTGGGCGCGGAGTTGCTCGAAAATCTTTTGTTTTTGCTTTGTCGATGTTGTTATGAAAAGGATTGGAATTCAAAGAAATTTGTTTACAAAGCAATTATGGATCTGCAAAAATTACAAGGCGTGGAATGGGCGCTCAGATTCGGAACCGAAATTGTCCACGCAGCTCTTTTCACACTAAAAAATTGTCCTCGTGAGCTCTCGTCTTTAAACATTTCAACTTCTTTGGCTTTCTTGTTCGAAAGTGTTTCATTTTTGTTTCGATATCCGCATAACGAGAATGAACAAGTTTTTGATTCTTTAGCCATACCGAAGGAATTTGAAGAAGTGAAGGCACGTGGTAGTTATCCGGTTCAAGTTGTACATGCTCATGTTTCTCCTAAAACTGCCAATGCTGAATCTAGTGGCATTGATGAGGTAATCGTGCATTTACTTATTGGAGAACTTGTATCTCCAAAACATGTTGTGCGCTTTGCAGCAAGAATTTGCTTACAACTTGTTTCCAAAGCAACGAAGATTCCAACGTCGAAAATGCTCAGTGAATTTGCAAGCCTACTCAAGCGCATGATTTTCTCTAGAAGTTTACGTCACGTAAGCCAGGCTGATCAAATTGGAATTGTTGATGCTCTTACCTTTGTTATTGAAGAAGCTCCTTCTATGTATGACTTGAGTGATCAAAGCTTGCTAGTTCACTTATCAGACTTGTTGAGATCTGCATCAATCGTCGATAGTGATAAGTCGTCAGACCCCGGGGGGTCATCGGAAAAGGGTGTTCACGTGTCTGGTGTTGACACATTTTTCAAAGGCTGTCAGTTTTCTTCTTCGCGTGCATCCGCTATGTTTTTGAGAGAAGAAGTTGTCATGAAAGTTTTGAATTACACAGTTACTGTACCCGCTGAGCTTCCATACGGGGAGCAACTGCGGGTATCGTCGATACTCCTTTTTCGCTCAGTGATACGTCGTCATACAAAGGCTTTTTTCTCAGCAGATAATTCACCCAATATAGTGAATATACGGTCTCATGTCATTAATTTACTCTTCCGCTCTTTGATTTCACAACCACCGCTTGCAGCGACAGTTGCATTTGCTACATTAGATTTCGTTATTGGTATTGGTAATCCGGAGGGACAAATGAGTGACATACCACCTTTGGATAAGAATTTGTTACATGTTTGTATTCGACCAGTTCTTTTAAATTTAAAGGACCATCAAAAGATTGATATTTCGCTGATGGAAGGAATGTCCAGGTTGCTGTCTCTTCTTTCAACAATGTTTAATGTGGCGCTCGGCGAAAAATTGTTGGATCACCTCAAAAACTGGGAGAGACCCAAACTTATCATGGACAGTAAAGTTTGGAAAGCTGGAGAAGAGCCTTTAGTTGCAGCATCTATCATCAGTCTATTTGAATTTTTGCCCATCACTAAATCTACCGATTTTGTTGAAAAGTTAATCAATGCTGTAATACGTCTAGAGATAGTACTTCCTCAGTATAAAGAATTTTCATCGACGGCTTCTCCATACCGTCGACCTTTGATCAAGTATTTATCTAAATTTCCCGAAAAAACTGCTGCTTTCTTTTTAAATGAAAAGAGATTGAGCAGCGCTTCGTTTTCAGAGTTTTTCCAAGAATTATTGAACATGCCTGGTTCAAAAAATTTGAGGGATTTCGTGTCAAAGAAGCCACTGCAGGTATTGAAACTTTGTTTCGAGAGGTCTATTTTGATCATTCAATCTGAGAAGAAGTATCAGGAAGCAAAGAAAACATTAAGCCCCTTGAGCTTACTAACTCTTCACGGCATCGATACTTCGGGAGTTCAGCAACAGCATATTACTGCATTGCGTCGGGATTTAGAGTTAAAGAAAAGAAATATGAAAATGCAAATGGAGGCTGAACAAAAAGTAAAAAATGCACTTCAAAGTGCGATTGCTGCAAAGGATACCCCCGCAGTTATCCAGGATCATACTGAAAAGCATAATAAAGCAATGGCATTGTACAAGAAGTCTCAGAATGATGTAGGTCTCGCAAAAGCAGCGCTTACTGCTAGTTCCAGTACATCAAATGATGCTGCAGCCAAGGACCTTCCAGCACTGCCAATGTCACCCGATGCTCTAGAGTGGTTACATCAAGGATTAAAAATTGTCCAAATTCTCGTCAGGCATGATGAACAGTTTTTCGATGGAACCAATCACGCAGATTTGTATCAGATTTACCGCTTGCTTTGGGTGAGTCAATTGTAAGATGTTAATACTTTATGTCGTTATTAATTTTGATACTACATCTTCAATGAGTAGAAATCGAAAGGCCGATATTTGCGAATGATACACGACGAGAGACTCCCGTCAAAATTCAAGACCGAATCAGAGATGATTGCAAAAGTCTTAATACTTTATTCAGAACGTCACCCAGACGACGTCGATTGCCTCTACGACTTTCTCAGGGTGTTTTTGAATCCTACTGGGGTTGATTTTACTTTTGTTAGGACGTTTCTTGAGCGTATGGTCACTCTCGAGCTCAATTTGGAACAGAAGAAGAAGCTTTTACGACGATTTTTTCTAGTTATTGGCGGAGAAGGAAATGATGAAGTGAAAGTTTTAAGCATTCAACTCCTAATTTTACCTTTGATTCGAGAGGGTCTTGAGCAAGAAAACGTCAATGGCAAATTAAGGGGTGAGCAGCCCCCAACGAAGGGTAGTTTGGCATATAAAGCGACGCCTAAAGAAAATGATGGTGACAAAGGTAACAAAAATTCGGAAGTATCTCGCTCGGAGCTTGTTGGTATCGAATTCATAAGAAGTTATATGAAAGTAATGAAAGATGGGTCCTCTCCAAGGAGTGAACGTTTACACATTGAATTGTTAAAAGTCTCCTCTTTGTTGATCGAGTTTTTATGGAAAGAAATGGTTGAGCATCGTAAGGAGCTCATCAAATTCACCTGGACTCATTTGAAAAGTGACGATTCGGCGAGCAAGACTTGGGCTTATGTTAATGTTTGCCATTTTATCAGTCGCTTTGACTGTCCAAGTAAAATCACTTTGCAGGTTTGGATTGCACTTTTACGCACTCATCAGGCAAATAAAGACCTAGTTCGTTCAGCAATTGATATTTTGGTACCTTCATTACCAAAAAGGCTTCCAGAAGAGGACTTTACAAAGGCCATTAAGTGGACGAAAAAGATTATGTTTGAAGAAGGTCATTCGATACCCCAATTGACACACATGTGGGAGACATTTGTTCGACATCCTTCTGTATTCTACAATGATCGTAATCTTTTTGTACCGCACATGGTGAATTCGCTCAACAGACTGGGACTCCCACCAACTTCCACCATCGAGAATAGATCTCTGTCGTTATCAGTAGTGGATTTGATTATGAGCTGGGAAGAACGTCGGCTAGAGATGAGTAGAGGCAGTGCTTCAGTGCAAGACCACGTTGATAAGAAGACTCGGTTCGCCTACGAAATGCCCAAATCCGGTGCTGACTTTACCATGAATAAGTCAATGGTGAGTTTCTTTATTACTCGCCCACAAAAGTTTTTTAACAACGGTCATTAACGCCTTTTGTATAGATTGACGTAGTTTTGAACTTCTTGGTGAGAGTTTCTTTCTTCGCTGCTGAATCCAAAGAAGTTGGAGCGCGGATAGTAAACGAGAAGGGAGTTAGTCTATTTGAACGAGGGATAAAATTGTGGCCGCAATATGATGTAGTTCGAGTTAGTTATTTCGATAAGATCTTTACATTGACACCTTTGATCGAAACGTCACAACCAGCCCCCTCAACCAATATTGAAAAGATAACCAAAACGAAAAGTTCTCAAATAATGCCTAGCAAGGGTTTGTCAGGTCAAACTGGTCAATTTGATTCATCTCAAAGTAGCCCTGTGAAAAAAGACACGGAGTCGTCACCAACAGAAGGCATGGTCACATGCTTGCAACTTCTCCACATTTTGATTCGATTTTCGCCGCATCAACGCTTCTTTATAGAAGCTGCTGAAAAACTTTCGAAATTTATTGTTCCTTGCTTTTCACAAGGCATCCTTTTGCAGAACAAGATGCTGCGATTAAAGTTGAAAGAATTTTCATATGCAGTTTTCGGAGGTGGAAATAAAGCATCAGAACCTCTTCTCACTGGAGAGTTTCTTGGAGTTTTCAAAACTCAGATTGAGCACATTCTCGCGATAGAAGTGAACACTCCTGACAGCGATGCAACGAAAGCTTCTTCAGGTGTCCCAGATTCGAAGACAAATGCTACGGATAGCGATCAATTTGATAATGTTAGACATGGTGGTCGTTGCTCGGCGTATTTTGTTGTAGAACTAATTGAAGAAGTCTGTCGCACGAACTTGCGATTTCTGGGCTATTTTTCTAGCTCTCTGTTATCCTTAAGCCAGCGTTTATTGAAGGTTCACGTTCAAGACGCATCTACCGCTACAAGACGTGTCACATCTATGAATAGCCAAATGATTAGTCGGGGTGTTCAACAGAATCTAGCGTCTTCAATGATAGGAATATTGGAAGAAGGTAAAGTTTAACATATTGAGTATTTCATTCATGAGTTTCTCTAAATATCTAACCCACGTCTTCTACAGCGAATGACTCTTCTAGTGGTTCCATATCGAGAACGAAAGACGCTGTCCTTTCCGACGACAGAGGAATGAAGGAAGTTCAGGAGGTTGGATCAAACATTCGTAGTCTTATTTCCATAATAAGATTGCTTGGCTTGAAAAGCGAAATACCAGCCTCCATGGAGTCAGAGGCAAGACGTCGTCTCTTTCAGCTTTTGTGTACAATATTAGAAAAAAGTGATTGTCTAGCATTACTGCTAACTGCTACTAGCATCATCGGAAGATGGGTTGTGCTTCGAGAATCTCCGATAACCGTAGAAGAACGTCGACGACTTCTTACAAAACTAAATTTCAAGCAAGTGACCGAGGTTCCACTTGAGCCTTTGGCCAGTATTGTTGCCAACATCGTAATGCGCCTCAGGTTCAAGAAGAGTAGTAAAGCTAAGGTCGAGAAAAGGTCAAGCAATGGAAAATTATTGTCACCTATTATTAGTCAAAATGTATCAGCTATTGTATCGGACGATGACACCGTTTCAACAGATTCACGAGAAGAATTAAATGACGTCATTAATCAGCTAATGATGTCACATTCGCTTAGCGCTGATCATGGAATCCGTAAAGTGTTCATTGATAGATTTCAAGGGGCAAACAACTCACAGATGAATGTGGTTGAAATGTTAATTGTTTTACTTCAAAGCGATTGGACAAGTCTTGGAGATAAGTTGTGGCTACACCGATTTGTGCAACATCTACTATCACATGAGTTTTGTCAGAATTTAAGAATATCTTTCAACGTCGACCCAGTAAAAACAGCACCTTTGTCTTTGGCCAAGCATGCAGAAAGATCAACTGGATCCCGTTCCTCCCCAAAGTTGGAAGAAATAAATAATTATGAAAGATTTATGTCAGTACTTGATGAATCACCTAAATGGGACTCAATGTGTTCGATTATCGAAAAGCTATCTCTTGGTGATTCCGATTTATGTCATCATTTGTTTCATGAGCTGCTTCAAACGATTTGGGTACGCTGTGATGATAAGATGAGAGACTCAATAACAATTGCTTTCGAAAAGGTTCTTGCTCAACCTCATCATGCACAATTTATTTATTCTTCGCGATTCCCGTTCAACCCAAAATATGACAACGATTTGCTGTTACCAACTCATGGTTGCAGCATTATCCAAACGGTACTTGCCTCAACTTTGAAACTTCGTCCCATACCGAAGCTTGACATTAATCTTCTTGTTTATCTTGGTACAAAATTTAATTCGTGGCATGAAGTTATTCAAATCATGGAAACGGATTTGTCCCATAATTTAGAAGATTCAAAACGGCAGCAATCGTTGTTGATTGCTCTTCGTCGATGTTATGACGCACTGAACGAAAAGGACTTGAGTCTCTCATTATCTCAGAGACTCAGCAAAAATGTGGGGACAAAGCGGGCACTATCCTTTGAAATGTATAACATGGTTTCCGACGCACTTACGAAGTATAATGAATTGATAAATGCCACTAATGAAGAGATGCTGTCTAATGAGGAACTATGCATATGGGTAAGCTCAAATGTTATTCGAATTTTTTAAGAGACGTGCTGAATAGAACATATTTATCTTTTTACTTTAGGAAAGTCGCTTCGTCGACTTAAATCGCGAGTCACAACAATGGGCTGTGTTGGCCGATTACGCGAAGAATTCCGAAAACCCTTCAGTTATGATGGAATGTGCATGGAAAGCGAGGGATTGGAAAGCCGTTCATTCGTTATTGCCTTCACCATCCATAGTCGCCGGGTTAGAAATCGGTTGTCCTGGGAACAAAATTGATGAAATCTATTTAGCAATAGGAACTGGAAAGCTCAGTGAAGTCGAAAAACTTCATCTTCAAGCCGTTCAACTTTGTCTACACAATTGGCAACTCTTGCCAAAGTTAGCTCCAGGATGCAATGCCCATTCTTCGCTCTTCCAGCAATTTCATAGGTTAGTCGAACTTCGTGAATCTGGTCAAATTATGGTTGAAACTGGAAATCATTCCACGAAGGGTACTCTCCCCGACTTAAAAAATCTTTTGAGGTAATGATTAAAATTTATGGAACACCTGATAATGATCTAATATGATTAACAATTCTTTCGTTTTAAAGCGCGTGGAGGAATCGTTTGCCGAATGAGCATGACCCCGTCTCAATTTGGTCTGATCTCCTTACTTGGCGCTCTCACATTTTTAGTGCAATAACTCATAACTTTCAATGGAGTGAACCAACTGCTCTAGCCACGCTTCATGACAAGCCCTGGACAGCAATTCGCATGGCTCGTGCTGCACGGAAGCACAAAATGAAAGATGTAAGTTGATTAAATTTGAGTTTTTTTTTCACTTATTGTTCAACTATCTTTCTTTTTATGCTTTAGGTGGCGTTGATGTCGCTAGCAAAGTTGACGGATCAAGCCATGGATGTTACGGACGCTTTTGTGAAGTTACGCGAGCAAATCGTTCTTTGCAGAGACTCAAACGCTCCTCAAGAATACCAGAATGGGCTTAACATAGTTCAGACAACAAATCTTTCCTTTTTTGATGAAAAGCAAAAGAGTGAACTCTTTAGGCTGAAAGGGATATTCTTTTCGAACTTGAAACATAAACCGCAAGCCAATCAGGCATTCTGTCATTCCATTCAAATATGCCCGAACTATGGAAAAGCATGGTCAAGCTGGGGAGATTATTGTGCGGGGCTTTCTAATCACATCGAGAACAAAATCGTTGCTGCTGGTAGCGGATTGAAGGTACGTTATGCGCAGATTTCATTTTTTCATTAACTTCTTGTGACGATCGTTGTAATGTCTTTCAAGGATAAGGCTCCCCTTAAAAAAAAATCAATCCAATACTTGGTTCAAGCAATGGGTTGCTATTTGGAGGCGGTTAATTGTGGTGATGATGATGCAAGGCTTAACCTTCCCAAATGTATGTGGATGGCACGACGTGATGGTGATAAAGGAAAAATTTTGTCGGAGACGCTCGAGCGGCGTGGTAAACTGCTACCAGAATGGATGTGGATACCTTGGATTCCACAGCTTTTGACGTCGTTAGGGAGAACTGAATATCATGCTTCGAAGCGTATCCTGGCTGGTATCTGCGTAAGATATCCACAGGCTTTATATTTCTTCTTGAGAACGTACTATCTTGAACGGCTTGATGCAAATCAAAATGCTCGAGCTGACAAAAACACAGGAAAAACCGCTTCTAAGGACTCAACTTCATCAAATCATGCTCAGGAACTTGTTAATACTTTACGAAAATCCCATCCGGGACTTTGGGTGGCAATGGAGGCAATTACCGATGAACTTATTAATCGATTTCGCCCGTCATTTGAAGAGGAGTTACCAACAGCGATAAATGCTCTTCTGCAGAGAGCCTTACCACAAAAGGAGCTTCTTCACAAGAGAAGTGCAAATGGTAAAGATAATAGTCAGGCGCTTCTCGCAAGTTTTTCGAAAACATTGAATCGAGTGTCAGCAAAATTTTTTCGGCCAGTTGTCTCTGATTCTTCCCATAGCTCAGATCATAGATCGAGGAAAGAGAAGGAATTTAGTTTGAGATACAAAGAAATGTTCGAAAAAGATTTCTTGTTGAAAGGATCAGAAAAGTCGAACGAATTCGATTTAGATATCATTATTGAGAGGCTACGTAAATGGAAAAAGCTGTTGTTGCCTCAGGTTTCATTACTACCAAAGAATCTACCCCTCAGTCATCTGTCTCCAGCACTAGCAATAACTTCATTTGATTCATCGGATCTTTTAGATTCGCAAAATAATGGATCATACAAACTTATTATTCCTTCGGGGGCCTCACGCGAATTTACAACTACAATTACCGCCGCAGCTAAGTCCACTGCAGCCGCAGTAGCAGCAGCCGCATCAGCTGAAGGACGATCTGCAAATTCCAGTTCATCGTCGAGTGTTGAAATACCAGGAAAATATTTGACAACTCTTGGTGCACGCCCTCGCCCAGAGCTTCACCCGAAATTGATCCGCTTTTCAGCAGGTGTTGAGGTCATGCAACGAGACGGAAATGCGGTGCGCCGCCTTGGAATGCTTGGCAGTGACGGGAAGACTTATCATTTTGCATTCCAATATGTGGCACCTTATTCAACATGGTCTGGTGAACGAAGCGCACAGGTTAATTTTCTCTTTGATCATGTAATTCGCAAAAATTTAATTTCTGCGCGAAAAAATTATTCTATGAAAATTACTCCGTTGATCCCACTTGCACAGAAACTAAGAATGACGATGGAGAGTTTAGATGAGTTCTCGCTCGACGACGTGTACAAACATGATTGCAAGCAGCACGGTAGAGATCCAGACGGGCCTAAACAATTTTTCAGAAAGAAAATGGCTGCTTTCTTGTCTGAAAAGAATGAAACGTCGGGAGACTCGAAAAAAGGGAGTAATGAAGTTAACGCTACAACAAAACAGCTTGAAGTTTTTAATGAAATATGCAGGTCAAGAGTTTCTAATGACATACTTCTCAAATTTTTATTTTCAAAATTTTCCGATGCAGAATCTTTATTCACATTTCGAAAGGTGTTTTCCAATCAATTGGCTGCGAATTGTCTACTTCAATATACATTTTGCGCAACAGATAGGACTCCATCGAAATTCGTTTTTAATGCGCGTTGTGGCGAGGTTTTGACGCCCGACTTTCAACTTAGCTACAGTAATAGAGGACTTTTGGAACAAAAGAAATTGCCTTTCCGTCTAACGCGAAACATAAAAACTGCCATTGGAGAAACAAATTTTGATGGGACATTTATTCCAGCGATGGCATCAATGGCGGGTGCTTTCTCAGCGAAAGCATCTCAAATGAATTCTTGCATATGTCTCTTATTGCGTGATGACATAATCTCCTGGTATGCATCTAAATCTTCTGTAAGAAGTGAATCGGAGACAAAGGACTTAGAGCGTCAACTTGATCCTAGAATTTTACGGAACTCAGAGTTGATACTTTCAAGATTCGAAGAATGTTCTCCTAGTATAGGTGCTGATGAAGGAGCACTTCTTGATGTACAATTAAGAAAGTTGATTGATTCTGCGACTTCGTCAGAAAATCTTGCAAATTCCAATGTATCTTTTCAACCATGGCTCTAAGGAGATCAAAATGCAAGTCGATGCTGGTGCTCTACAAGTTGAAATTATTTGCAGTTTACTTTTATTCGTTCTGGGAAGCTGTTCTCTTGCATCAAAGACTATGTCTCGTTCATCTTCTACTCTGAAAACTTGTCGGAGCTGCAAACCTCATTTAATATCATTCTTTCGTGTAACATCAGTGCGAGGTGAGCGGGGTCTAAATAAGGACATATAAGCCGGGTGCCTAGTTCCTGCTATCAGAACACTGATGGTTGCAGCGGCCATGTGTCCAACAGTACTTGCAATGAGGCGGAGTTAGGGGAGTATGGGAATCTAGGGTCAGTCACAACACGACGAGGACGATTATCAAAGATGTTGGTAGCGTTGATAAGACCACGATTTACATCCTTGTTTGTGCAAGAAGGTCTTCAAGAAGTGAATATTCTGTTGCAATTAAGACATGAGCTGAAAGAATGGAGATCTCGTAGTCGAGAAGAGATGGCGTTAGTTCTCAAAAATTGTCACGTTGAATGATATCGGTAGAATTGCGTTTTACTACTTAGTCAAGAAAATTCACCGATCCAAATTCCATGTCGACGATGCTTAAAGCATTCGTTACCTTCAGCTCAACATACAAAATCGAAAATACATTTGGAAATGAGACCATATCTTCTATCTACAAAGGTATTTTCACGAGCGGATGTAATCATTTTAGACACTACCACTACTGTTGATGTGGCAGGCCTAGGAGATGGCTTCGTCTGCGGTGTACGTCTATTGTGCGAATTCACCGAACATAATTAAATTGTTAATTTGTCCAAAGATTAAATCAATAGGTGTATCTGGGTCAGAAGTCATTTTAGTAACCTCGGCTTTATACTGGACAAGTTGTGCGAGGGGGGATTTTACCGTAAGTGGACAGTAGGTGTTGGATAATTTGAAACAAGGTTCCGTTGAATCGGTCAGTCATTAGATTTTCTAACTCTAGTAAATACTTGTCAGTTGTTGGATGAGGACCTGTTCAACACCTCTAACTTCGTTGAATACACGTAGGGACTCGGTAAGATTTCTATTAAATTGTCAGCGGCAAGACGAGTGGTACCTAGAGAAATCGTGAGAACGCCACGATGGGCTGGACGTACGTATGGTGTTTAAGACTGTCTAGCATACTGTACTGGGGTCATTACAAGGCCAAGATAACAATGAGATCATCCAGCTTGTAGTGGACAGATTGGACAGTCAGTAATTAGTTTGTAGAGGGACTCAAAGGTTGGTTGGTCGATGATCTGGCTGAGATCGGCTTGGGAAAGTGCGTTTCGCAGTAGTTGATAGTGGATATGTTCATGGCCTGATGGAGCAGCGAAAAATATATCTAAGCTCTTTCACTATTATAAAGATCTTGTTTGCTGCGCTTAGTATTTTAATGAGATCCAAACTCGAATGATCAACATCCGAACCCGAATGCGTGACGTCGCCATCTGATTGATGGAATTTGGACATAGCTAAATTAGCTAGAAAGAGCTGAACTAACATTATTCAATGTAGATATTTCATCAACTTTCTAAGCTCCGCTTATCAATCCAAACAAGATCTTTTCATCATAGTGATTCCAGAATCCCTTCATCGACGAACTTTGCTGTACTTACTTATTGCTTTCGTCGCTCTAAGGTCTGTAGCATGCTGTGGCACTGTTAAAGTACTTCGCTTAGAATACTGACTATCTGTCTCTTAATACAATGAATTTGTTAACATTGGACAGACAGTCATATTGAAACGTAAAGTTTTAACGTCTAACGTCAAAACGCGAAAACAATTTAGTAACACACGGATTCTTCTTCTTCTTCTTCATCCCATCATCCCATCGTCACATTTTAGACTCTTCTTTGGTCTCTCTACTCTCTACTATGACATCTGACATCTGATAGGCGTACTGACATCCCTTGGTGTGATCCCCATACGACGAATCTGCCGCCGGAAGGAAAATCTTTTAGGTACGGGACGAACATGCATATTTAACCTATGGTTTACCGAAGTAGTGGTAAGGTCTACCTAAGTATCTGTAAAAGTAGTTATGTATTATGCTAATTTTCATCTCGCTATATTCGTGTGATTCTTTATGTCAACTAGGTTCGGTGCTTGTGTTAGTCATTCGGCTAACTCGATTGTAAGGGAAACTCTACTCGAATCTTCAAAATTAATGGAATTATGAATTATTTTTTTTAAACTGTATGCTTTTATTTTATTAACTTCTACTCTTGTACCAGGTATAAATTACTTTGTAGTTACAACTCATCCTCTTCATCAGTTACAGGTTCGGAAGAGGAGTAGTAG
>Ga0115008_10001290_pt1 | contig 20010 bp, 14 predicted proteins | sample FraStrMetagenome_FD_87164 | JGI IMG/M metagenome (GOLD analysis project Ga0115008, IMG submission 87164) | Marine eukaryotic phytoplankton communities from Arctic Ocean - Fram Strait ARC3M Metagenome | ecosystem: Environmental > Aquatic > Marine > Oceanic | place: Fram Strait | collected...
AGAATTGTATCAGTGATATCATAAAACACATCCTTTAATAAATTAAAGTATTTCTCATTACCAATTTTCTCAGCAATTGAGGTAGAAGAGCGCATGTCTAAAAACATAAAAATTCGACCCTCTTTTTTAGGACTATGATAATTGCCTGCGAGAAATTTAAAAAATACACCTGGACCAAATTTATCACTCACTTGTAACAAGAAAAGTGTGAAAAGTATGATGGCTCCCCACATAATAAAAAAGGTGGTTATTGAAAGACCTAATAAGGGAGCCAAACTTTTACTCATAGAGTCATATGAAACCCCCGCTAATCCTTTATCAGCTATTATTAAAGAAAAAGAGGATATTAAGGTAGCTATTATAAAAATTACTACATATGCTAAAAAGGTAGTAAGCATAGCAAACTTAAAAGATTTCTTTCGAAACAATTGGCTATTAACCCAAACAAGTAAAACACCTACAAGCATTCCAGAAACTATTCCGATGGTAATACTTGAAAGTATACCTGCTTTGGGAATAAATAGTGGTGATGGACCAAGAGAATAGGGTGATTTGATTAAAGCATAATTGTAAAAGAAGTTGTGGATATTTATTAAAACATAACCAAGTGTGATTAATGCTACTTTGCGAACATTAATTTTGAATTGTTGAGATAGTTTCATTTTGAAGTGACCAACCGTGTTGTTTTAGTGTGCAGTTTTAGTTTAGAAGTTATCTATCTTTGGTTTGCTATAATTTTCATCAAAATCAACTAAAGGTAGGGAAAATTTCAACATAATAAAATAAATAGCCCATTTTAAAAGCCACAATCGGTAGTCTTTTTTATCTAAAAATTCCTGAATACTCAAAGCTAAACAAATAAAACATAAGAGTTAACCATGTTATTTCGTTGTTTAGATCCTCTTTAATAAAATCCTAAATTTATTTCTAATATAACAATCTTTTACTTAGTGTAATTCGAATCGTGACTATTCATTATATCTTGGGCTACTGTATGTAGATCCGTATTAAAATCCGTTTCATAAGTATTGGTGTTTAAGTTTACATTATAAATACTGGTTAACCATATTAAACCACCTGTTTCTCTAACAATATCTCCTTGATGTCCTTTTTGATCAATAAAAATTGAAGTTTCTCGAGGGCCTGACAATGTAATATCGTCGAGCAATAAATTATCAAGATTCATTTGTGCTAAATTTATAGTTGCCCATCCTGTTGGAATAGTAAAAATATTGGTTGAAGGAAATTCAGCACGTAACGGATCTATTAATAATTTATGTATTGTATAATTTACAAAGTGTTCGTAAGCTTCTTGTATGGTATCAAATCCAAGATTTTGTGCCATTTGTTGCCATTGACTTGGGAAATCTGGTGGTGGAATGGATAAAAAAATTGTTATATCTGGATTGTTTTGGAGTGCGTAAGCAATCCAATCTCTAAATCCATCTGTCGTATTTTCTGGTAAATTACCTGCGGTCATTCCAAAAATATTCACATCACCCCTATCAAGCGTTTCTTTAATTAGCTGATTGTTAGCCCCTGTGGCATTCCATAAATTAATAGGCCTTCCGGTATCGCCTCCTGCAAAAACTGTTATGTCTTTATGATTAATATAACCGGCATCTATTGCTTGTTCTCCTATTTTGTCAGCATAAGGTTTAAAAAAGCTATTCCCTATTAATAGCATATTATAGCCCTTTGTTTCCTCTATTACAATCTCTTCATCCTTCTTGCAGGATGAGTATACTAATATTAATACGAGTAATAATGTGTTGATTTTATTCATATTGAAACTAATTTATTCTTAGACCCATTTTTTCTTGAATAGTTTAATAAATGTCAACCTAATTTTGAAAAAGAAGTAGCAATATTAAGTATGTTATGTTGCACTACCCCATCTATTTTTTCATGCAAGTTATAAAAGGGCTTAACTGAGTTATACTCCTCCATCTTCAAATTATCTTTACTCTTTCTGGTCAAATATTAAGAATCGTACCACCTAAAAATTCAATCTTACTAAAAGATATAACCTGCTCTTCATAAGAATTGATTCTATTTTATCAATATATAACTATCAAAAGTCATTAGCATCTTGCTTTCAAAATATAAGGGTTGGTTAAAATTGATTTTACCCTGTTTAATTAGAAACCTTATTTACTTTTCTAATAAATAATCTAATGATTAATACGATCTCTTATCATTAATAATAAGTGCTGGTATATCAAGCGATTTATATAATGTATTATAAGTATCCATCTCTGTTCCCATAATAGCGTCTCGTTCATCTTTATACACCTGCCAATCTTTCAATAGATCATCTAGTCGTTTTGTGGCACCATTTGTAATTTTAGGGTCTGCTTGATCTACATAACTTTTAAGTTGAATAAGTTGTGCATTTAGTTTATTATTAAAATTAATAACATCTTGAAACGTTTTTTGATCCGCTTGAATTAAATTTTCTTCCCAAATATTGATACGCTTTGTTAAGGCCTCTCCTTTTTTAATCAATGAGTTCGCATTTTCATTGTCTTTTAAAAGCTTGGCATAGTTATGAAGCTGTGTTTTGGCAGATCGCATTTGGTTTACAGAGCTATGCATATCTCTAACAGTATTTTCAATGTTTACAAGCATTTCTTGTTGCGCTACAAAATCTTGAGGATTGGATTGGATTGTAGGATTTGGAAGAATGGTAACCTGTGTCTCTTCAGTAGCATCTTCTAACGTTAGTCTTAGTGTATAAGTACCCGGAGCTACATTAGATCCAGAAAGTCCTCCAAAAATAAAAATATTTTGAATTGCAGGTAACGCTTCTCTTTTAAAATCCCAAGTAAAACGGTTATACCCTTTTTTTGAGGGTAAAATTGCTAGTTTAGAGGGGCCTCCTGGCCAGGATTTAAATTCTTTTTGTTTTTTGTTCGTGTATGTTCTTATGACTTTTGAATTTTGTAAAACTTCAACTTTTAACGCTAGACTATCTGCTGGCTTATCTAAGTAATAATCAAAAGTTACACCACTTTTAGGATTTTGACCTTGTCCAATAGCTTTTGAAGTACCTCCGAAAATACGGTAGGTTGGTTTGGGTTTAAATAACTTCACTGATTTCTTGTCTGTACTCATGTTTTGTATCACCCCTAAATCATCTAAAATCCAGAATCCGCGGCCAGAAGTTGCAGCAACCAAATCATTATCTTGGATGGTTAAATCATTTATAGCAACTGTTGGTAAATTTAATCTTAAATGTTGCCAATGTAAGCCATCATCATTTGAGACATATAAACCAGTTTCTGTTCCCGCATACAACAAACCTCTTCTTTTTTTATCTGCTCTCACAACTCTTACAAATCCGTTAGGATCCTCTAAACCATTAGTAATTTTTATCCAATTTTTTCCGTAATTACTTGTTTTAAAAACATATGAATTTAGGTCCATAGATTTATATCGCATAACTACTACATAGGCTTTTGCAGGGTTTTCAGGTGAAATCTCAATACTATTTATAATACCATCTTTAATTCCTTTGGGAGTAATATTTTCCCATGTAGTGCCTCCATTTTTTGTAATATGTAGTAATCCATCGTCACTACCTGCATACAATACACCTTCTTCATGTTCCGATTCTACCAATGCAGTAAGTGTGTTGTAATTTTCTCCACCTGCCGCTTCGTTGGTGTAAGGGCCGCCACCAGGACCGTGCTTTTCTGTCTCGTTCTTCGTAAGATCTGGACTAATCGTTGTCCAACTAATTCCTTCATTTATTGTTTTAAAAACAACATTTCCTGCATGATAAATGGTAGCCCTATTGTGTGGTGAACTTATAATAGGTGCATTCCAGTTATATCGATATTTAGCATCTTTTGGTGCTATACTTAATCCTAATTCTGGGTATTCTTTTATTGATTTTTGTGCTCTAGATGTTTTCGTCCATTTACTAATATTCCCCTGATAAGTACCTCCATAAATGGTTTCTGGATTGTTAGGATCAAACGCAATAAAAGCACTTTCACCTCCTGCAACAGAATACCAATCCTTCCAATCGATTCCTGCGTCATTTGTTCGGCTTGCAATGCCAATTGCAGAATTGTCTTGCTGTCCACCATACACATTATAAGGTACTAAATTATCGGTAATAACTCGATAAAATTGAGCCGTAGATTGGTTTTGTTGAGTGCTCCAACTCTTACCTCCATTAAAAGAAATATTAGCGCCTCCGTCGTTAGAATTAATTAGATTGGTATTATCGTTTGGATTGATCCATAAATGATGATTGTCTCCATGAGGAACAGCAATATTAGAAAAGCTTTTACCTCCATCAATAGATTTCATTACTGGTGCATTTAAAACATAGACCACATTCTGATTCTGCGGATCCGCAAAAATCTCCATATAATACCAAGAACGTGCAATATTAATACGATTGCTATTTACCTGTTTCCATGTTTTTCCAGCGTTATCAGAGCGATATACACCTCCTTTTTTTCCTTCAGCTTCCAAAACAGCAAAAACACGATCTGGATTTGCCCTTGAAACAGAAATACCTGATTTTCCAAAATCTTTTGGCAATCCTGCCTTCATTTTTTTCCAAGTATCTCCACCATCAAGAGATTTATATAATCCTGAATCTTTACCTCCAGATTCCATAAACCAAGGAAAACGACGATGCTGCCACATAGATGCATATAAAACACGGGGATTGGTCATATCCATAGACAAGGATGAAGCACCTGTAGTGTCATTAACCGATAAGATATTATCCCAAGTAATACCGCCATCAGTAGTTTTGAATATACCACGTTCTTGTGATGGAGCATATTGAGCACCCTGCGCAGTCACGTAAATAATATTAGGATTTTTTGGATGTATAACTACATCTGAAATGTGCCGTGTTTTTTCTAATCCTATATGTGCCCATGTTTTTCCAGCATCCATAGACTTGTAAACACCATCTCCCATAGAAGTCATAACACCACGTGCAGCATGCTCTCCCATACCAACAACTACAATATTTGTATCACTTTCAGAGACTGCAATTGCACCTACAGAACCTGTTTTAAAAAAATTATCGGAGATATTTCTCCATGAAATTCCATCATCAGTAGTTTTAAAAACACCTCCGCCTGTGGCGCCCATATAATAGGTGTGAGGCTTTCCTATTACTCCAGAAGAAGTAACACTTCTACCCCCTCTAAACGGGCCAATATTTCGCCATTTTAACCCATGAAATAGAGAGTCTGTAAGCTTTATAGTCGGTTCTGAAGATTTATTTTTTCTTTTTTGGCCAGCAGATGTTATGGGCAGCATAAGCATGCAAATAAATACTAGTTTTAGTAATTTCATATTATTTATTTTGATTTTTAGTATGGCATGTAGCGAAAAATATCATCATATATTTTTTCTAAGAAAGCACTAATCTTATTAATTGGTTTTAATATATAAGATCGTTTGGGATACTAATAATTGTTTTAGTTAAGCTACTAATTTAGTAAATAAATTACTATCAAAAAGTTACTTACAATAAAAATTAATGGTATCCAGTGATAGAAATAATTCAGTATTAAACTTAGCAAAATTACTCTGAAATATTTTTAAATAGTATTTTATAGATATATTACCTCAAAATGAGTTTAGCACATCGTTTTAAAGTACTATTTATTCAATTCCATCATTCAGAAAAACAGTATTAGAATACCCAGTTAACAATCGTATTTATTTATTCATAGTAATTGGAGGAGGTCCTTCAGGAATAATTGCTTTGTAGACTTCATCGCCTTTCCGATCTCTATATTCATCTTTCACTTTAATTACTAAATCAGGACTTTCAAACAAATCTACCATGGTCATGGCCATGGCTTTAGAGGCATAGGTCAATCCTTTATGCCCAATACTCATACCTCCACAGGCAACAACGGCCCAAGAATGCCAGGGTGTATCTTTTGGAGCCGTGGTAACACTAAGATTTATGTTTGCTACATTCCAACTCACATCACCAACATCGGTGGAACCTCCACCAGGATGTTCTTTTGTAGCTTTAAGAGGATTAATACTACTATCCATACCTATTTGATCTTTACCCGTGCTCTCTTGTATTTTTTTACCAAATGCAATTTCTGATTCGGTGTACTCGATAGGTCCTAAAAGTTCCAGGTTTGCTTGCATAATTTTTCCACCTTCTCGATTTACCAAAACTTCATAGATGCCTGAAATAAGAGATACCTTATAATCTACATTAGCCATTATTGCAGCACCTTCAGCCATTTTAATAACACGCTCATAAACAGGCATCATACCAGAGCGTTTTGTATCGCGAACTCGCATCCATAACCTAGAATAATTTGGTACGACATTGACGACTTGTCCACCATCTTGAATATGATAATGCATTCTCACTGTTGGTTTTACATGCTCTCTATAATAATTGATTCCTGTAGTATAAATTTCTAAGGCATCAGATGCACTCCGACCATTCCAAGGATCAACAGAGGCATGAGCAGCCTGACCATAAAACTCTACCATAAAATCAACGAGCGCTAACGAGCTTTGCACATCTGCTTGAATTTTAGCCGATGGATGCCAACTAAGATTAACATCGACATCATCCCAAAGTCCCGCTCGAACCATCCATATTTTACCAAAATACTTTTCTTCACTTGGTGTCCCCATAAACTTTACAGTTCCTTTTATATCTCCGTTTTCAATCAATTCTTTAATGGCAATTGCAGCACCTAAACTTCCAGCTCCAAATACATTATGTCCGCAACCATGTCCTGCAGCACCTTCTTTAAGTGCTGATTTCGTGGGTTGTGCTTTTTGAGAAACCCCAGGAAGAGCATCAAATTCTCCTAGCACACTAATCACGGGTTTTCCAGAGCCATAGGATGCCACAAAAGCAGTTGGCATACCTGCAACACCTCGTTCTACTTTAAAACCGTGTTTTTCAGCATAATCAGAGAGTAATTTCGAAGATTGATGTTCTTCAAATGCTGTTTCTGCGAGTGCCCAGATCTTATCACTTATCTTAATAAGTTCAGCTTCATGTTTTTCTACCGAAGTAATAATGGCTTTTTTTGTTTTGCTCATTTTGTCTTGAGCACCTGAGGTACTTATGAATAAACATAGAACTATAAGGAGAATGTATTTAATGTTCATAGTGGTTGGATTTAATTCATATAAAGATAAGATTTTTGTCGATTCTTTTATGAATATCAATTTTTCAACTTAATTGTGTGTGATTTATGGCTATTGATTCCCACCTAATTTCGTGAAAGAAAACCAAAAATTAGATAAATTAGTAGGTGCTTTCTACTAGCAAAGAATTCAATAATTAATAATTTTTCATCTATTTAATTTTATTATAAATCGGCTAACTTGTAAGCTCAAGCTCCTTTGTTAGACTTATTCTAAGAACATCTAAAAATTTTAAAAATGAAAAATCTATGGTTTTTTGAAAATGTAAATCTTTTTAACCTTCTTTGTCCACATAAATTTAAAGAATACAAAGAATGCCACACATTTGATCAGTATAAGAAAAGAGATTATGTGTATTTTGAAGAAGATGCAGCCAACAAAGTTTTTCTAATTGAGAAAGGAAAGATTAAAATTGGCTACTATACAGAGGAGGGAGAAGAAGTTGTAAAAGCAATACTTACCAAAGGGGAATTGTTCGGAGAGAAAGCTATTTTGGGGGAAGAAAAAAGAAATGAATTTGCTCAATCTGTAGATAATTTAACATCTATATGCCCCATTAGTATTTCTACAATGCATGATTTAATGCGAGAAAATTCTACTTTCAGTTTAAAAATTTATAAGTTTCTAGGATTGCGCTTCAAGAAATTAGAACGAAGATTACAACTCATTTTATTTAAAGATACTAAAACGCGTTTTTTAGAATTTATGAAAGAATTGTGTGAGGAGTATGGTCACGATTGTGAAAGTACTGGAGATAAAGTAATAACACATCCTTACACACAAAAAGATATTGCTTCTTTAATTGGCACCTCTAGGTCTAATTTAAATGTATTAATGAATGAGCTTAAAGAGGCAAACATCATTCACTTTAATAGAAAAGAAATAAGATTATTACAAAAAATAGCGTAAATGTTTGCTAGCGAACATTTAAATAGAACTCATCGATATAATTTTGTTGTCAAACAATATAAAACAACAATACGATGAAAAAAATTTTAAAATTTGCATTTTTATGTGCAACAATTGTACTTCTTGCCTCATGTGAGAGTTCTAATGAAGAAAATGTAACCACAGGAAGCTTAACACTAGAATTAAGTGGTTTAGAAGAATTAGGGGCTAACTTTGTGTATGAAGGATGGCTAATTGTAGATGGAAACCCGGTAAGTACCGGTACTTTTACGAGCGTCTCTTTTCCTCAATCTTTTACGGTAGAAAACGCTATTTTACAAACAGCAACTAAATTTGTACTTTCTATTGAACCTGCTGGAGAAACAGGAACCGCAGCAGCAGCCCCTGCACCAACGAAATTGTTAGCAGGAGATTTTTCTGGAAATTCTGCAAATGTAACTTCTACTGGTATTGTAGGTGATTTTTCTAATTCTTGGGGGAAATATATTTTAGCAACCCCTACAGATTTAGATGATACAAATGAAGCAAGTGGTGTATGGTTTCTAGACAACTCTAATCCTCCTGCAGTAGCTGGTTTAGGGCTACCAACTTTACCTGAGGGATGGAAATATGAAGGCTGGGTCGTTTTAAATGGAACTCCGGTAAGTACAGGAACTTTTACAGATCCTTCAAGTGCAGACGATAATGCAGCTAATTCACCATTTAAAGGAACTTCCAATAATGGGCCAGGGTATCCTGGAGAAGATTATTTGGTAGGTTCTGCCGCTGGAGTTGATTTCCCAACAGATTTAAAAGGAGCAACAATTGTTGTTTCTGTAGAACCTTACCCAGACAATAGCCCCGCACCTTTTGCTTTAAAACCTTTAGCGAATAAAGTACCTGAAAACGCAATGGATCATACTGTTTTGAACCTAGAAACAGGACCTGTAGTAACTTTAACAGGAAGTGTATCTCGATAATATAAAGTACCATTCATAAAAAAGGAAGCTAACTAGTATAGCTTCCTTTTTTTAGTGTTTTACTTTTTCTTTTTTACTTAAAGCAACCAAACCTAATACTGGGCCAATTGCTAACAGCATAAAAATTACATTTGAATCTGTGATCGTTCTCATATAATTAAAGCTTTGAATACTGAAAATGGTAATTAAAAAACCAATACAATTTACAATGGTTAACGCAGTTCCTTTTTCTTTTGAATTCGAATTTTGTGCTACTAAGGTAGAAAATAGAGGTGAATCTGCAATCACTACAAACCCCCAGAAAAACAAAAAAATCACAAACAAATAGAGATTGCTAGTAATTAGTAAAAGAGGAGATAGTAAACAGCACATCCCTGACAATAATAAAAAGCTAAATGCTACTTTTTTTGTTGCAAAGTATTTAGAAAGATACCCACTTATAACACAGGAGATACTGCCTATCGCAATAATTAAAAAAGAAAATAAAGAAATATTAATTTGAATTGTGGGATTATAACTTTGGTACGTTTCTAATAGTATGGGTATGAATGCCCAAAAGGTATACAATTCCCACATATGACCAAAATAACCAAAGGCAGATTTTCTAAATTTCTTATTCCTAAAAATGGTAAAACAAATAGACAGATCTAAACCTATACCAGGACTTCTATAAGGCCCATCTTTCACAAAAACAAGCATTAACAACCCTCCTAAACATGACAATGTAGAAGTTGTAACAATGACAGATCTCCAGGAGAAATGAACTAGTACATCTTTTAATAAATGAGGCAAAGCGGTTCCTAAAACCAATGCGCCAACAAGGAAGCCTAAAGATTTCCCCAACCCATTTTTAAAATAATCTGTGGCAATCTTCATCCCTACTGGGTAAATACCTGCCAAGAAAAAACCTGTAAGAAATCGATATACTAGTAGGGTGTTTATGGTTTGATGTTCTAGAATTAAACACCCATTAAATAAAGCACCAAAAATAGCACTCATAAAAAACACTCTTGAGGGTGAAAAACGATCTACAATGGTAAACAGAGCAAATAAAAAGGTACCCGTAATAAAGCCAAATTGTACAGCAGACGTTAAATTTCCTAAAGCACTTTCTGGAAGGCTAAAAGTAGTTGATAAATTATTCATGATTCCATTTCCTGCAAACCATAATGAGGTGCAGAAAAATTGTGAAATCACAATAATTGATAAAATTTTATGTGTAGGTTTCAAAAAATAAGTCCCTGTAAATTACTGGTACAAACATACTCATAATGTTTGTGAATATCGAAATCAATATCTAAAGGGATTTTTTTTCTAAACAAATCCATGAATTAATTTTCGTGTCAGAAACTTTACAAATGCCAAACAAAAGAAAAAAGGAAATAATACCATTGAACTATGATACATTTTCAATTTAATTTCTTCTTTGTACAATTGCCAGCTTCCTGATTTGGAAACTCCATTAGAATTACATTTTGCCAACAAAAAATCTACTATAAAACAGTGTTCTTTATTTTTAAAAAGTAAGATATTAAACCAATAGTCAGACAATATTTTATACGTTAAGTTGAAGGTGTTGTTTAAAAACAAGGATTTTTTATACAATGTTCCTTGATGATGTAAACTATTTCTTATCCAAATAGAAAAAGACCAAGAAGGCGTTTGCGTTCTTTTAAGCTTACTGTAAATAAAAGGATTTGTATCCCCTTCATAGATAATTTTACCAGCAATTAAAGAAACTTCTTTTGGAATTGAATTTGAAAAAAGAGTTTTTAAAACAGCGTCGTTATACAATACATCTCCACTGCCTAAAAAATAAAGCCACTCTCCTTTAGAGAGACCTATTCCTTTATTCATGGCATCGTAAATTCCATCATCTTTTTCTGATTGATAAAAAAAAGGAGGTTTTAATTCTTGAAGATAGGTTTGTGTTTCTTCAGAAGACCCTCCATCGAGAACCCAAACTTCAACCTCTTTAAAAGTTTGATTTTTGATATTCTGAATGGTCATTTGTAACCCTTTTAGGTTATTGAGAACAGGAATTATTATGGAAACTTTTGGTTTGATATTTTGTCTTTTATTTAAAATAGGTTTCTAATTTTTTACACTCTTTTTCCCAACACAAAATCTCCTTTGCTTTTTTTTGATGCTCTTTTATTTCTAAAATTAAGTCAGGAGAATTTAAAACTTCATTAATTTTTTCTGCAATTTTTTCTGGCGAATACCCGTCAACCATAACCCCTACTTTATATTGTTTTATGACGCTAGAAATTTCTGGCATATTCCCTGCTATAATTGGTAATTCTGCATGTATATAATCGAACAATTTATTGGGAAGCGAATACTCAAAACTTTTCCCTAAAGGCTCTTCTAACACCATCCCTAAAGTAGCTTTTTTAGTATAATTTGCTAGGGTCTCTCTAGAAATTCTTCCTAAAAAATAAACTCTTGAATTCATTTTTTCTTGCAAAACAAAATCTTTTAATTCTTCCTCTACTTTGCCATATCCAATAATTATTAAATCTAAGTTATCTATAAATTTCAGGGCTTTTATCATTGGTTTTAATCCTCTTCCAGGATTTAAAACTCCTTGATATAAAATTGTTCTTTTTAGTGTTGGAAAACGGACTTCTTTCACCTCTAAAATCTCATTTTTTAAGGGAACATTTCTAATAACACCCATGTTGTTTTGATATTTTTGATCGTAAAAATCTGAAATAGATCTGCTTACAGTAAATGCTTTTTTAATTCTCGATAAAAAAAAGCCTTCTAATTTTCTCCAAAATCCTTGCACGAATTTTCTCCCTTGCAATTCTGGCCCCTCCGAAAAAAGTTCGTGACTGTCATATATTAAATCAGTTTTTTTTAGCTTACTCACAAAAAAACATGCAGGTAAAGTATCTAAATCATTTGCTAAAATAAAATCGTATTTTCTAAAAATTAAAAAGAAAAATAGACGAATATTATACTCTGCATAAAACCAAAAATCATGATTAAATACATGCTTTTTTCTAATCAAACTATATCCCCTATCTACTTGTATGGTATTTGGTAAAAGCCGACCATAAACGGTTACTGAAAAGTTTTTGTTAAGCAAGTAATTACAAATCTTGTGAACTCTATAGTCCGTAGAAATATCATTTGTTACCGCAACAAAAATTTTCTTTTTTTTGGTCAAATTAAATATTATTAAGTTTTTGCAGAGGCTTGCTGTTCGACTTCAAATAATTGTCCGCCTTCACATTTTATTGTTTTTTGTTTAAATTTTACAATTAATTGATAGTCATGTGTGGCCATTAATATCGTTTTACCGCTTTTATGAATCTCATTTAAAAGTTGCATCACTTCTAACGAGGTTTTTGGATCTAGATTTCCAGTGGGTTCGTCTGCAAGAATTAATTCCGGATCATTTAACAAGGCTCTTGCGATGGCAACACGTTGTTGTTCACCTCCAGAAAGTTCAAATGTCTTTTTATAATATTGAGTTTTCATTCCAACCTTATCTAAGACCTCATTTATTTTGGCTTTAATTTCGTCTTTATTTTTCCAACCTGTTGCCTTTAAAACAAACTCTAAATTACCAAAAACAGTTCGATCATTTAATAATTTAAAGTCCTGAAAAACAATACCAATCTTTCTTCTTAAAAAAGGAATTTCTTTTTCTTTTATTTTTTTTAAATCGAAGTCGACTATACCTCCTAAACCTCGTTGCAAGCGTAAATCTCCATATAAAGTTTTCATTAAACTACTTTTTCCGCTGCCAGTTTTTCCAATTAAATAGTAGAAATCACCTTTATTTATTGTCAAATTTACTTTTGACAAGACCAAGTTATCCCTCTGATAAATGTCTGCATTCTCTAAATGTAAAACTGGTTTTTCCATAAAATAGTAGTTTCTACAAACTTAAAAGTTTCTAACGATTTTTTCACTATGAATTGCAAACAATTCATATTTTTCATTTTTTAATTATTAGAACATTTTTTTCTAAACCTATCAAACAAATTTCAAAAAAACTCGTTATTAATTTTGAGTAGTAAAAATAATTATATGAAGTTTCGTTTTTATCAAAAACAGGTATCGTTCTTATTGCTTGTCTTTTTTTCTGTTGTAGCTTTCTCACAACAGTCTATTATTAATGCTCCTATTTTATCAGAGTACAATAATGCTTTAATACTTTATAACAACAAAGCGTATGCAGCTGCTCAAAAAACATTTTTTAAGGTTTCTAAAATTGGTCCAAACAGTTCAAATTTAAAAGCAAATGCATCTTATTATGATGCTATGTGTGCTATTAAACTAAATGAAACTGATGCCGATAAGAAAGTAATTAATTTTGTTAAAGAAAACCCCAATAGTAATAAAAAAAACAAAATATATTTTAATGTTGGTAATTATTATTTTGCTAACAAAAAGGTTGCTCATTCGTTAAAATGGTTTACCAAAGTTGACGCAAATGTTTTATCAAAAGAAAATAAAAAAGAACTCAATTTTAAAATGGGGTATGGCCTGCTAGTTTCTAAAAATTTAACACTGGCAAAAACTCGTTTTTTACCTTTAATAAACGACCCTAAATATGGTAATGATTCTAGGTATTATTATGGGTATATAGCATATAAATTAGAAGATTATGGGATTGCAGAATCTACATTAAAAGAAATTGCAGATAATGAATCTTATAGAGTAGAAATTTCATATTATTTATTAGATATTAGTTTTAAAGCAGGAAAGTTTAAACGCTGTATAAAAGTTGGTCAAGAATTAATTAAAACTGTCAGAAAAAAAGAGAAATCTAATATTTCTAAAATTATTGGAGAAAGTTATTTCAATTTAAAAAAATATAAAGAAGCAATCCCCTTCCTAGAAGGGTATTCAGGTAAAAAAGGAAAATGGAATAATACAGATTTCTATTTGTTAGGGTATTCTTATTATAAAGTAAATGATTTTGAAAATGCCATCAATAGTTTTAATAAAATAATTGATGAAAAAAATAATGTTTCTCAAAATGCATATTATCACATAGGTGAATGTTACTTGAAATTAAAAAATAAAACAGCCGCTTTAAATGCATTTAAATCTGCTAGTGAAATGGACTTTAATAAAAAAATTAAAGAAGACGCTGCCTTAAATTATGTCAAGTTAAGTTACGATGAAGGGAATCCTTTTAAAAGTGTCGCAGAAGTTTTACAAAACTATTTAAAAGAGTATCCAAAATCGATTCACTATGATGAAATAAATAAACTTATAGTAACCTCTTTTATTCACCAACAAGACTATCAAGGAGCTTTAGATTATTTAGAAAAAAAGAAATCTAAAGAAAATATTATTTTAACTTTAGAGGTTTTTTTATACAGAGGAATTCAATTATTTAATCTTGAAAAACTAGAGGAAGCTCTTCCTTGTTTTATTGAAAGTAAAAAATCTGAAAACCTAGAAATCAAACAAAGAGCACAATATTGGGAGGCTGAAACTAATTATAGATTAAAAAACTATAAAGGGGCATTAACAAAATTTATATTTTTAAAGAAATTGATTAAAAATAATTTTGATAATAAGTTCCCTCTAACCGATTATAATATTGGTTACTGTCATTTTAAATTAAAAGAATATGAGGAAGCATCTATTGCTTTTAATAAATTCTTAAAAAAAGATTCCCTCGAAAACACTATGAGAGATGACGCTTTAATCCGTTTAGGCGATAGTTATTTTGCGATAAGAAACTACACAGAAGCATCCATCTCTTATAAAAAAGTAGTTGATAAAACTGGTTCTGGTTCTGATTATGCACAATACCAAATAGGCATGGGCTATGGTCTTAATGGTGATAATAATGAAAAAATAAATGCTCTTAATAAAGTAGTAAATAATTTTGAATTTACTACGTTAAAAGATGACGCTTTATATCAATTAGCAAATACATATACATTAATAAAAAATAACGAAAAAGCTCATCTAGCCTACAATAGATTGATAGATAAGTACCCCAAAAGTATCTTTATCCCTAAAGCGCTCGTTAGACAAGGCTTGTTATATTACAATGATAATTTAAATGAAAAAGCATTAGAAAAATTCAAGAAAACTACTAGTGATTTTCCTAATTCTCCAGATGCACTTGAAGCTGTAGCCAATGCAAGAAATATTTATATAGACAATGGAAACATAGATGAATATGTAAAATGGGTACGCACATTAAACTTTATAAACATAACAAATTCAGACCTAGACAATACATCATTTGCATTTGCAGAAAAAAAATATTTCGAGTCTCAAAATGAAAATAATATTATAAACGGTTTATTAAAGTATACTAGAAGTTTCCCTGACGGAATACATAAATTAAAAGCCAATTATTATCTAGCAGAAACTTTTTACAAGGTGAATGAATTTGAGAAAGCAATTCTGAGCTATCAAATAGTTTTAGAAGAAGAGCAAAATGAATTTAGCGAAGAATCTTTAAATAAATTATCACAAATCTACTTGTCAAAAGAAGAATTTGACTTCGCCCTACCTTTACTAGACCGTTTAGAACAAGAGGCATATAAAATAGAAAATATTATGTATGCTCAAAGCAATTTAATGAAAAGTTATTTTGAAATTGAAGCATATGATATCGCTATAGAATATGCCAAAAAAATATTACTAAAAGATAAGTTAGATACTAATTTAGAATACGATGCAAAAATAATTATTGCACGTGCTTCTCTTAAAAATGATGATTTACTAACTGCTGAGGAGTTTTATAAAGAAGTAGAAATAAACTCGTCAGGAGCACTCAAAGTCGAAGCCTTATATTACAGTTCTTTTTTTAAAAATCAACAAAAATATTATGAAGAATCTAACAAAATTATTCAAAATTTAATAGCCAATTATTCTGCTTATAAATATTGGGGTGTAAAAAGTTACATTATCATGGCAAAAAATTACTACGGCTTAAAAGACGTATATCAAGCCACATACATTTTAGAAAAAATTATAAAGAACTTTAAACAATTTGAAGATATTATTAAAATAGCAGAGGCTGAACTCTATAAAATAAAAGAGAGCGAAGCAAAAACAAATAACTCTGTAGTACCAGTAAAGAAAGGAAACTCAAAAAAAGAAAGAAGAAACTAATGAAAAAATACTTTATCCTATTTTTATGCTTATTTAGTTTTTTTAATGGAAAAGCTCAAGAAAAACCGATAAAACAAACTGTAAAAGATACTATAAAAACAGAAGTTATAAATGTTGTCTCAACCTATAATCCAAAAATAGCAGATGCATCAAAAATAAAAAAGAATCCAAAAATTGAACTCCTAAAAAAAAGTAAAAAGAAGCAATTAAAATATACTATTTTTTCTGCTCCTGTCGCTTCAACATTCATTCCTAAAAGCGGTGTTGTAAAAGGAATTGATGTAGGTCTAAGAGAAAGAATTTATAACAATTACATTGCCGCTGGTTTTGGAAATTATGCGTCCCCATATCTAGAGGCTTTTATGCATTATAGTTCACGTTTCGAAAACGAATTCGGAATTTCTGCTAAATATACATCGTCAGAAGATAATGTAAGAAATTCTCTTTTGAATAGCAACTTCTCAAACTTTAAAGCCAGCGCTTATTATAAAGAAGAAAAAAGATATTTCGATTGGAAAGTACGTTTAAACTCTGAGAGAAATAGTTACAATTGGTATGGATTACCTAATTTAAACTTTAATACTGCAACTATAAACTCTATACAAGAAAAACAAATTTATAATTACTTTCAACTTATTGGAGATCTAACTTTTGAAGACTCCTTTGTAGATTTTAGTAAAATCCTTCTTTCTTATTTTAAAGATCGCTATGATAGTGATGAAACGCTGGTTCGTTTTGATACTAAATTAAACCTACCTCTAGATTTTCTTCAACTAGACATAAGTAATATTGGAATTCATACAAGTTTCGAATTATTAAAAGGTGAATTTAAAAATGATTACAAAGGTCAAAACACAATTAATTATTCTTTGATTACTTTAGAAATTCATCCAGAATACAACTTTATTTACAATAGTTTTTCAATTAAATATGGCGCTAAATTTATAGTTTCATTAGATGCAGAAAATAAAGCTACTAACTTTTTTGTATTCCCAGAATTACATGTTAGTTCATCTATTATTAAGGATTATTTAAATGGTTATGGTGGCTTCACTGGAGGATTACATACAAATACTTATAAAAGTTTCACAGAAGAAAACCCCTTTGTATCCCCCACATTATTTATGACTCAAACTGCAGAAAAATCTAATTTATTTTTAGGAATTAAGGGTAAAATAAACAACTCCTTTAACTTTAACTTAAAAGTAAGTGCTAAAAATGAAGAAGACAAACCTTTGTTCCTAAGAAATAATTCTAAATCTGACGGAACCAATCAAATTGTAAATGGAAACTCTATAAGAGGCTATGAATATGGAAACTCTTTTGGTGTTTTTTATGATGACATAAAAACAACGACTCTTTTTGCTGAAATAGCGTATGATTTTACAAAAAGGATAACTTTTGAAGCGAATATTCAGCAAGATAATTACACCGTAAACAATGCTTTAGAACCATTTAATTTACCAAGTTTACAGGCTTCCTTTATTGCTAAATATAAAAGCGAAAAATGGTATGCTACCTCAAATATCTTTTATCTGAGTGAGCGAAAAGGCATAAATTACAATGGACAGTTTCCTTCTAGTATTTCAGAAACAACTACATTAAATTCTTTTATTGATGTTAACCTAAATGGTGGATATCATTTTAATGATAAATTTTCTGCATTTTTAAGAGTAAATAATATTTTAGACACCCAATATGAACGTTTTGCAAACTTTGAAACTCAAGGGTTTCAAATTCTTGGAGGTATTACTTATAAGTTTGATTTTTAAGTTTCAATGAAATACTTTTAGATTTTAAAACAGTAAAAAATAGACATTATAATCATTTTCAATTCCATTATTTTCTCATTTCATTTTTGTAGTTTTATAAAATATCTCTAAACTGTTAAAATGAAAAAGCTAATCGTATTATTTTCAATTTCTTTATATCTTTTTTCTTGTGCTCAAAAAGAAGAAAAAGTAATTTCTTCTGCTCAATTATCTTCCGAAGAAAAAATTGATTCAACGAACATTAAGCTCATGTTTAATTCAGCCCTAACCCATGGTAAATCTTATGAGTGGTTAAGAGATTTAACGTCTATTGGTGGGAGATTATCTGGTTCTCCTGAAGCTGCATTGGCCGTAATGTGGGGAGAACGAGTTATGAAAGAAGCTGGATTAGATTCTGTTTGGCTTCAACCCGCAATAGTTCCACATTGGATTCGTGGAGAAAAAGAAATTGCCTATTTTGTTTCGAACGGAAAAAAAGTTGATATGGCAGTTTGTGCCTTGGGAGGTTCTATTTCTACTCCAAAAAATGGAATTGTAGCGGAAGTTATTGAGGTAAAAACCATTAAAGAAGCAGAGGCTCTTGGAGAAAAAGCTAGAGGGAAAATTATTTTTTACAACAGGCCTTTTAACAATACATTAATCAACACCTTCAGTGCCTATGGAGGTTGTGTAGATCAAAGAGCATACGGAGCAAAAACTGTTGGTAAATTTGGAGCCTTGGCAGTAATTGTTCGGTCTATGACAAATAAAATTGATAATTACCCACACACTGGAACCATGCGTTATGGAGATATTCCTTTAAATGAATATATTCCTGCTGCCGCAATTAGCACATTAGCCGCTGAAAACTTAAGCATGAATTTAAAAGAAAACCCTAGGTTAAAAGTCTTCTTAAAACAGTCTAGTAAAAACTTACCAAAAGAGAACTCTTTTAATGTCATTGGTGAAATTAGAGGGGTTGAAAATCCTGAAAAAATTATTGTTGTTGGTGGTCATTTAGATTCTTGGGATTTAGGAGATGGAGCTCACGATGACGGAACAGGAGTTGTTCAATCTTTAGAGGTATTGCACATTTTTAAGAAAAACAATATCAAGCCAAAAAACACCATTCGTGTGGTATTTTTCATGGATGAAGAACAAGGTGGCGGTGGAGCTAAAGCTTATGCTGCAATGGCCAAAACTACAAAAGAAATTCATATTGGAGGTTTAGAGTCTGATGCTGGTGGCCATACTCCAAGAGGGTTTACCATCGATGCGAATACTGCTAACACAGCATTATTAAAAAGCTGGAAAAAACTATTGAGTCCCTATGGGTTACATGATATTGAAAAAGGAGGAAGCGGTGCAGATATTAGCCCCTTAAAATCAGAAGAAGTTACTTTGGTTGGCTACAGACCCGATTCGCAACGCTATTTTGATTATCATCATGCAGCAACAGATACTTTTGATAAAGTAAACAAACGTGAGCTTGAATTAGGAAGTGCTTCCATGGCTAGCATGATTTATTTAATGGATAAATATTTATATCAAAACACACCCGTAAAACTATAATTTTGGATACTTTTATTATAATTATTCGAATTATTTTTGGGTTATTTTTGGTCTATGCAGGAGTTATGCATTTTAAAAAGCCTACATTTTTTAATGGTTTCATTCCAAATTTTTTCCCAAAACTGGCTATCAATTATATTTTTGGCGGTATCGAATTACTTCTTGGAATTGGTTTATTCTTTACTGCAACAGTAAAAAATGCTGCAATGGGTGTTTTTATTTTAATGCTACTATTTTTACCCATTCATCTCTGGGATTTATCTAAAGAAAAACCTGCAATTGGATCAAAAAAATTAGCAACAATAAGAGTTCCTCTTCAATTTTTATTAATGTATGTATCATATTTAATTTATACTAATTCATAACTCAAACATCTATCAAGTGAAAAACTTCTTCTTAATTTTAGTGGTATCGATACTGGTGATTTCTTGTCAGAAACAAGAAAAAGCAGACTTCATCATTATCAATTCAAATACCTATACCGTAAATAATAATTTTGACAAGGCTGAAAGTTTTGCAATTAAAGA
>Ga0115008_10001291_pt1 | contig 20010 bp, 21 predicted proteins | sample FraStrMetagenome_FD_87164 | JGI IMG/M metagenome (GOLD analysis project Ga0115008, IMG submission 87164) | Marine eukaryotic phytoplankton communities from Arctic Ocean - Fram Strait ARC3M Metagenome | ecosystem: Environmental > Aquatic > Marine > Oceanic | place: Fram Strait | collected...
GCAAGCTGCGTTTTGCTTTTCTTGTGCATCTGAATCTCGCTGTTGGGCGTGATCCAATAAACTTCGTTATCATCGGCATCAAAACCGATATCCGTCCGCGACACATCGTTGGCAACGATCGCATTTAACTGCTTGCGATCTAGTTTTAACTGCGCGTTGGCGGTTAAGTTTTCGGTTTCGGCGGCAAAACCTACCACGTAAAGGTGGTCATTGGCACTTCCAACAGCGGTTATGATATCGATATTCTTTTCCAACTGTAAGGTTAGATTGCATGCCTGCTTTTTGATCTTTTGCGAACTGACATCAACGCATCGATAATCAGCTACCGCGGCGGCGCCTATAAACACATGGGCGTTTTTACACGCCTGCATCGAGGCGAGATACATTTCATTGGCTGATATCACCGAGGTCAGATGACAGTGCTCCGGTGCGTCAAGGTTTACCGGACCCGAGATCAAGGTTACGGTTGCACCAGCGTCGGCCGCCGCTGCCGCTAGCGCATAACCCATTTTCCCCGAGCTATGGTTGCTGATGTAGCGCACTGGATCGATGGCTTCGCGGGTTGGGCCCGCGGTGATGATTACTCTGACCCCCTGTAAAATCCCTGGTGTGAAACTGGCGGCAACGCGCTCGGCAATTTCAGTCGGCGTTGCTAGTCGACCAGGGCCTACATCGCCGCAGGCCTGGAGGCCAGAGGTGGGCCCGATAATCGTCGCACCCCGCCGCTCTAATTCAGCGATATTGGCAAGGTTTGCCGGATGTAGCCACATGCCTTGATTCATTGCTGGTGCAATGGCAACGGTTGCTGGGGTGGCCAGATACACAGCACCGAGAAGAGTATCTGCGGCCCCATGCACCAGCGTCGCAAGGCTGTTTGCGGTAGCGGGAGCCACCAGCAACAGGTCTGCCCATCGCGCAAGTTCGATATGGCCCATACCCGCCTCCGCCTCCGCATCGACTAGCTCTATGTGCACCGGATTTCCCGACAGCGCTTGCAGTGTAAGAGGGCGGATGAACTCGACTGCCGCAGGCGTCATTATAACGCGCACGTCAGCACCGAAGTCACGAAGGAGTCGGACGATTTCGGCGCTTTTATAGGCCGCTATACCGCCAGTAACACCGACTAATATGTTTTTGTTTGACAGGCTGCTCATTTGCCACTCGGACAGATCTCACCAATGCGAGCATTATAGTAGCATGGAAATGTCAAATATGTATTGATAAATAAGCGCTTACTATGCCTATAAGTCAATGGCCAAAAGATCAACGGCCGAGAGAACGGCTGTTATTACAAGGCGCGGCGGCATTGTCAGATGCCGAACTGCTAGCTATTTTTTTACGCACGGGCGTCTCTGGGATGACCGCGGTCGATTTGGCGCGACAATTGTTGCGCGAATTTGGCGGTGTAGGCGGCTTGTTGCATGCCGAGCAAGCAGATTTTTGTCGAGGCCATGGTCTGGGGCCGGCCAAGTATGCCGAGTTACAAGCGGTGTTAGAGCTAGCGCGGCGTTATCTCTACGAGCATCTTGTCGAGCAACCATCGATTGATTGCTCTGCCCAGATTGAAGATTACTTGGCATTGACGATGCGCGCGTCTCCTCGCGAGCTATTTCGAGTGATGTTGTTGGATGTTAGGCATCGTCTCATCAAGACCACGGAGTTATTTCAAGGCACGATCGATCGTGCTGCCGTATACCCACGTGAAGTAGTCAAATTGGCGCTAATGCATAATGCAGCGGCGGTCATAGTGGCGCATAATCATCCGTCCGGTGAGGCTGAGCCGAGTTCGGCTGATCTAGATTTGACGTTGCGGTTGCAGCAGGCCTTGGCGTTGGTGGATATTGCGCTGTTGGATCACTTTATTGTCGGGCGTTCGGGCAGTGTCTCTCTCGCCGAGCGGGGCATACTTTGACTCCGGGCCTATGTTGGGCAAGGCTTGATGCTGGGTTAGACCGTCGGTTTAGTTTGCCGAATCGCAGTTTTTCATTTGATTCGCCCTAGGCTTTCTGGTATAAAACGCGCCCTACTGGGACAACCGGTCTCGGATAGGCACATTTCACTAGCTGGCTGGCAATCACATCGATTTGGCAGCCTAGAAACGCAGGGACATTACAATGTCGAGAGTATGTCAGGTCACGGGCAAGCGACCGATGGCGGGAAACAACGTATCCCACGCCAAGAACCGAACGCGTCGTCGCTTCGAGCCAAATTTGCACACCCACCGTTTTTGGGTTGAATCAGAGAAGCGGTTTATCAAGATTAGGTTGTCTACCAAGGGCCTAAGAATTATTGACAAAAATGGTATCGATCAAGTGCTTGCGGGTATGCGTGCCCGCGGCGTCAAGGTATAGGGAGCAGCACAATGGCAAAATCAGCGAGAGAAAAGATTCGGTTAGTATCGAGCGCCGGAACGGGTCATTTTTATACCACCGACAAAAATAAGCGCAATATGCCCGAGAAAATGGAGATCAAGAAGTACGATCCGACCATTCGCAAGCACGTTATCTATAAAGAAGCCAAAATCAAGTAGCTGCGGCCTTATCGGGGATAGTTCCTGACCGGGGAGAGTTTCTGATCGAAGAGTCCCTGTGCATTATTTAGGCGGGCAGTATCTTTTCAGCCCTTTGCGTCGGCCATGAGCAATTAGCTACCGGCTGCGTTGGTCGGGGCGTTTTGATCTGCGTATCAACGCGAGCGCTCAACGCTGGGACGATCGCACGAAGGCTTGCTAAAAGCTGGTGCTTGGACGAGCTACCGCTGCCGAACAACGCGCGACCTACGTCAAATTAAAGCCAGGCTTAGCTCTTTGTTTGCTATGCGCCCCTCTATTAATTTACGCGCTCTTCTATCTTTTTACGCGCCCTCTATTCATCTACGCGCCCCTCTATCCATCTACGCGCTCTTCTATCCATCTACGCGCCTTCTATCCATGTTTCTAAAAGCGCGGCCCGATGATTGATTGCGTGCCCCGGAGCTCTCTGCACAAAAGCAGCAGGTTTCGACAAAATACCAAATGATAGGACAACAAAAAAACCCTGACAATTTCTTGCCAGGGCTTTCGAATCTTATGTTCTATGTAAAAACTGTAAGACTTATTCGGCGATTACGTTCTCTGCCTGCGCGCCTTTCTGACCTTGAGTGACTACCATAGTCACAGCCTGGCCTTCTTTTAGCGATTTGAATCCGTCGGCTTGAATGGCGCTGTGATGAACAAACACGTCACCGCCACCTTCTTGCTCAATAAATCCAAAACCTTTACTGTCGTTGAACCACTTTACAGTGCCAGAAACTCTTTCCCCTGACATAACTACCTCACTTAAATTTTCTTTACCGTTTAAGGCGATTAATTATCCAGCCTCGTTACGGGGCTAGCCTAACACACGCTGCTAAGCATTGTGTGCGGAGAACTTAGAACATTCTCCGATCTTCCATATTATGGCTTTTGATTCTTTTATGCCAATTTTTTTTTGTTTTTTGGTGGTTTTTTTTCAAAAAAGTCCTTTTTTATGCGTTTTAGGTTTCACTTCCCGGGTTTTCATGGCGCTTTGCGCCGGAGAACAGCACATAGCGTCCGAGAACAGCAAATTCAAGGATCGAAGTATCATGGCTATCAGCAGTAAACGCTCAGATTCACCCTGCATGAGACGATCGCTACGTCGATATACCCGCGATTCCATGCCGCCTAGTGGGTGCTTTGCAGCGTGCGCGGCGACAACAATCTGCTGGATCTAGACCCAGACAGATAATAATCATCGTTCTGCTGCACAGTGCTGTTGCGTTGCGGCTGCGAACTGTAGACTAGATGTCGCGGTACCCACCCCCAGCTGAGAGTGCAATTTTAATGCAAACTGACACCCGCCATCCGTTTGATGAACTGACTCCCGACCTGATGATCGATGCAGTGGAAAGCCAGAGTTTTATTTCTGACGGTCGATTCTTGGCGTTAAATAGCTATGAGAATCGAGTTTACCAAGTCGGTATCGAGGGGCAAGACCCGATGATTGCAAAGTTCTATCGGCCGCAGCGGTGGACAGACGCGCAAATTGATGAAGAACACGCCTATTGCTTTCAATTGTTGGCGCAGGAATTGCCCGTGGTGGCGCCCTGGGTTAACGCCGCGGGACACAGCTTACATCGACACTCGGGCTATGTTTTTGCGCTCTACACTCGCCGTGGCGGGCGCGCGCCAGAGTTGGCTGATTTGGATAACCTATTAATTCTCGGTCGGTTGATGGGTAGGATTCACGGCGTCGGATCGATGCAATCATTCGCCCATCGTCCTGCGCTCGACGTAGAGAATTTTGGTTGGCGTTCGTACCGATTGATCAGACAGCGATTTATGATTCCCGAATTGCAGACCGCCTATGATTCTCTAGCGCTCGACGTGCTCAAGAAAATTGATCAAGTGATGGCCGACTACGGACCGGTGCGTACGATTAGAGTGCATGGCGATTGCCATTCTGGCAACATCCTTTGGCGGGATGATAAGCCGCACTTTGTCGACTTCGACGATTCACGCATGGCGCCAGCGGTGCAAGATTTGTGGATGCTATTATCTGGAGATCGCTACGAGCAGAGCTTACAGATGGCGGAGTTAGTCGAGGGTTACAGCGAGTTTTGCGACTTTGACTACCGCGAATTGCGCCTGATTGAGGTGCTGCGGACGCTGCGCATGATGCATCACAGTGCTTGGCTGGCGAAACGTTGGGACGACCCAGCTTTTCCACGAGCGTTTCCATGGTTTGGCTCCGCGCGCTATTGGAGCGACCACATATTAATGCTCAGAGAGCAGTTGGCGGCCTTGGATGAGCCGGTGTTACATATTTAACGCCGGCCGCCTACCAAGAGTAATTGATGCCCATGGAGAACTGACTATCGAGCCGCTCTGTATCGAGAGCCGGTTGATTGTCGTAGAGTAACTCGAGTTTGAGTTCGGTGAATAAATTTTTGATCAATGGCACCTTGATGCCAAGGTCAATATCCGCCTGGCTATCCTTGGCGTGCTGCATTGAGACCCGGATGTCTTGACGGTGAAAGAGTTCGATGCGCTCGAACAAAATATGCGAATAGTCCAGCGACCAACTCCAAGTGAGATGGACGTCGGAGTTCTTTCCGGCGACCTCTTCGACAATCCACAAGACACCAGACTCTAGCGATAGGCGGGAATTTGGCATATCCCAAAACTGGTGTCCCAATGCGGATCCCAGCGTGTAGGTTTTAGCGATAGCTCGCCTTTCATCGGCTCCCACAGACGCCTCATTGCGCCAGAACCACTGGTCACTGTAAAACCAATCATTGGCATAACCGAGGCTGTAACTGTCTTCGGCCTGTTGTTCTTCCAAGCTATGATTTTCATATTCGAATTGCACCGTTTGGCGTGCTTTAACGGTGCGTCGCTGGATGGTCGTGTCGATATCCCAATCGCGCCGGTTCTGATTGCCATTGGCGGCGGAACCGGTGATTGATAGACCGCCAGAATAACGCGGCGCAGCGCCCGGTTTAGGGTCTGTGGGGGGCGAAATATCGCCGCTATTATTAGACGCCTCATCAAGGTTTGTTATCTGCGACAGTTGGATGGTTAGTGGGCCAAAATTATCCGACATCCAAATCAAATGGGTGGTCGACCGATCAAGTAATTTACCGTTCAAGATATCCCCATTGACCAGTCTGAGTTGCTCGCTAAGGCTCTTGGAGGAGAGTGCCATCAGACTCAGGGTCAAGGCGGTGCAGATGCAATGGTAATGCATGGCGCGGATTCCAAGTTATACGATCGTGGTTGAGGCCCGAGATTATACGGGTTTGAGTAAGCCACTCAATAGCCGCTTAAAATTAGTCTACATTTCTATTGAGGGCGCGTTAAAATAGCTGCTGGACTATTTTAAAGATGGATCATTTGAAAACTGGAGAAGGCAATGAGCGAATTTCGCGCAGAATTAAAGTACGCGGAAAGCCACGAATGGCTAAAAATAGAATCTGATGGATCGGTTGTACTTGGTATAACGGATCATGCCCAAGATGCTCTCGGGGACGTAGTGTATGTTGAGCTGCCAGATGTTGGCGATCAAATAGACGCCGGCGCAGAGGTCGCTGTAGTCGAATCGGTCAAGGCGGCGTCAGATATTTATACGCCGATCTCCGGTGAAGTTGTCGAGATCAATGCCGGATTGCAAGATGACCCGAGCATGGTTAACAGCTCGCCCTATGATCTTGGCTGGTTTATGCGCCTAAAGCCCCAAGATATCCAAAGCGTTGAGGATTTATTAGATATTGATGGCTATCGCGCGCTGGTCGAGGACTAGGATCGATGGTTTATTGGCGCAGCGAAATGACTTGCCAGTTGCGTTTTTTGGCCTCGCTAAGCAATGCCGGATCCGGATCGACCACTATGGGTTGATCGACGCATTCGAGCAGCGCCAAATCGTTGATCGAGTCGGTGTAAAAGTAGCTTCCTTCAAGCGTTTCCCGATGCTGTTTTAACCATGCCGTCAAACGCGTTACCTTGCCTTCGCGAAATGTCGCTACGCCATCGACATCGCCGCTGTAGCGACCATTTTTGATCACCAGTTCGGTCGCCAGTATCTCGGTAAGCCCAAGAGCGTGGCAGATCGGTTCGACGACGAATCGGTTCGTCGATGTGATGACCACTATGCGATCGTTTTGCGCGCGGTGCTTTTGCAGTAATTCATCGGCTTTGGGTAAATGCATTGGGATTATGTATTGGTCCATGAAAACGGCGTGCATGTCGGCGAGTTGCTGCATCGGCATCTCGGCCAGAGGCGCCAGCGAGAATTTTAGGTAGGCGTCGTTGTCGAGGGTGCCGGCGACGTAGTCGCGATAGTATTTGTCGTTATTACGTCGATAGTGAGTCGCATCGACATAGCCATTTTCAACCAGGAATTGTCCCCAGCTGTGGTCGCTGTCGCCGGCAATTAGCGTATTGTCTAAGTCGAAAAGAGCGAGCGGCATTTCCACAGTTCAGAGATATTTGTTAGGCTGGCAAGCATAGCGGCGATCGCGCCGGTGCTCAAGACTAAGTTGTCGCCATCGTGGCGTTTGTCCGGTATCTACATCGGCGTCATTCAACTCATAGGGAATACACAGGTTGTTAGATAAAAATGGTTTTCGTTCGAATGTTGCGATTGTCTTGAGTGACGGCTGCGGCAGAGTGTTTTGGGCTAAGAGATTAGGGCAGTCGGCATGGCAATTCCCCCAGGGCGGAGTCGACAGCGACGAGAGTGCCGAGCAGGCCTTGTACCGCGAATTGCACGAGGAAATAGGTCTTGATCGAAGTGATGTCAGCGTCATCCACAGTTCGAAACGCTGGCTGCGCTACAAAATTCCGCCGGCTATGCAGCGCAAGGGTCCCGCGCCGGTGTGTATTGGCCAAAAGCAAAAATGGTATTTTTTGCGACTCGAGGCGCCGGCCGCGAAAATTTGCTTTGACAGCACTCAGTCGCCAGAATTTGACGACTGGCAGTGGGTCAATTTCTGGCATCCGGTAGAGGCAGTGGTGGCGTTTAAACGCGGTGTTTATCGGGCGGCACTGAAAGAATTTGCGGCGCACAATTACCGTCTCCAACGGGCCCACAGTGAAACTAAGGTATCTCAATGCTAGCGAATTTACGCGCCATAGTTCAGGACGTTAACAGCGCGCGAAGTCTGCCTGAGGTGCTGAGTATTATCGTCAAAGAGCTAAAGTCGGCGCTCTCGGCTGGCGTGTGTTCGGTGTATTTGTTTGATCCACGCGATCAGCGCTACGTGCTGATGGCAACCGAGGGGTTGCGGCAGACCGCGATCGGTAAAATTCGCCTTGGCATGCGTGAGGGTCTGGTGGGGTTGGTCGCTGCACGAGAAGAACCCCTAAATCTACAGAACGCTGATCAGCACGCTAATTTTGTCTACTTTGAAGAAGCTGGCGAGGCGCCGTACCATTCATTTCTGGGTGTGCCGATTATCCACCAGCGCAAAGTATTGGGTGTTTTGGTATTACAGCAGACCACCGAGAGACGTTTTGCCAGCGAAGAAGAGGCCTTTGTCGTCACCGTCAGTGCACAACTATCTGGCGCGATTGCCCATGCCGAGGCCACGGGAGTCCTCAAACGCCTTTCATTGAGCGGTCGCGGGAAGAGTCGCGAGGCAACTTTTCACGGTATCGCTAGCTGCCCCGGCATCGGCATTGGCCGCGCCGTTTTGTCTGCGCAAAGCTCCGACTTGACGCTGGTACCGGAGCGCTATTGCACCGACAGCGCCAGTGAGATCAAGCTTTTTCGAGAGGCTTTGGACGCCGCAAAAAGCGACATGCAGAATTTGGGTGCAGGCTTACAAGAAAAGCTAAGCTCAGAGGAATTCGCGTTATTTGAAGTCTATATACGGATGCTCGATGATAGTTCGCTGGTCGGCGAGGTAGTCTCTGCGATCGAGTCTGGCCAGGCGGCCCAAACCGCGTGGAGCGCGGTTATTCTCAAGCACGTGAAAACCTTTCGGAAGATGGACGACGTCTACTTGCGCGAGCGGGCGGCTGACGTATCGGATCTTGGCAAGCGGGTTTTAGGCTACTTGCAAAAAGACAGTATGACCGCTGCGGTGTTGCCTCGAAGAGCGATTCTAGTGGGCGAGGATCTCTCCGCTGCGGTGCTTGCGGATATCCCGGTCAACCGGCTGATGGGGATTATTTCGCTCAAGGGTTCGAGTAATTCGCACCTCGCGATCGTCGCTCGAGCACTTGGCATCCCGACCATTATGGGGGCGACCAATTTGCCTCTGGCAGAACTCGAAGGTCAGGAATTGATCGTCGACGGCTTTAAAGGAACCGTGATAAGCCGCCCTTCGCGCACCTGCCGACGGGCCTATTTGCAACGTCAACGCGAAGAAAAATTGCTCAATAAAGACCTCGAAAAATTGCGCGATATCCCCTGCGAAATGCCCGGTGGGCAACGCATCGCCCTGTGGGTCAACACCGGTTTGCGGCACGATACTCTGCGCTCACTGAGGAGCGGTGCCGAGGCCGTCGGCCTTTACCGCACCGAAATCCCGTTTTTTATGCGCTCTAGTTTTCCTACCGAAGACGAGCAAATGGCCATTTATCGAGAACAACTGCAGGCCTTTGCACCTCGCTCTGTGACCATGCGAACGCTCGATATCGGCGGTGACAAGGCGCTACCCTATTTCCCAATTGACGAGGAAAACCCCTTTCTTGGCTGGCGTGGTATCCGTATTTCATTGGATCATCCAGAGATATTTTTGGTGCAGATCCGCGCGATGCTGCGCGCCGCCGAGGGGCTTGAAAATTTACGTATCATGTTGCCGATGATCAGCAGCGTCGGCGAGTTAGAGTGTGCCCTCGATTTGATCGATCGAGCCTATCAAGAATTGACCACCGAGGAGGGACTCAGGATTGAGCGTCCGCCGGTGGGAGCCATGATCGAAGTGCCAGCGGCGGTTTACCAAGTTAAAGCCCTCAGCCGCAGGGTTCGATTTTTATCCGTGGGAACCAATGATTTGACCCAGTACCTATTGGCAGTCGACCGCAATAACCCGCGCGTCGCCAACCTCTATAATTCGCTGCACCCCAGCGTACTTCAAGCGTTGAACATTATTTGCCAACAGGCCAATGCGGCCGGCTGTGAATTGAGCGTTTGCGGCGAGCTTGCAGGCGATCCTTTGGGGGCAGTGCTGTTGACGGGGTTGGGATATCGGCACCTGTCGATGAGTGCCAGCGGCTTGCCAAAGGTCAAGTCGATGCTTTTGCAAGTCCCCTACAGCCTAGCAAAAGAGTTGGCGCAACGCGCGCTAAAGCTGTCTGATGCCGCCGCTGTCGAGGGTTTGTTGGCCCGTGAACTGGGTCGTCCAGAGCTGACAAAACTATATCAACCGTCTGTAGTTTAGAGCCTACGGCTGAAAGGTAAACCGCTGGCTAGACTTGACTATGCCGAGCTCATAGCAATTTTCCATCACCGCGATCTCTCCGCTACTAGCGACCATAACACCAGTGGAAGCTCGCGTTCCATAATCCTCACTAATGATGAACGCGGAGGACAGGCGCTTCTCCCATTCGTGCGGGATGCCGGTATCCGGTAAGCGGCTATCGGGGTAGGGTTGGCGTCTCGATAACAGCGATGTCAATTCCGCCAACCGCTCGTGCGCTGGGCCATGGCCCGCTAGATTGTCTCTAAGCTGTTGTTTCGCATAGTCGACTTTGGGCCATGGGCTGTCCAGACTATGATTGCTGATCGCGTAGATGCCTGGGTCCAGGGCGGTGGCGGTTGACTGATAGTTGTTGAGGTAATAGAGCGAGTTGCCGTCAAATACCAGTAGATTAAATCCAGCATAGTGGTTTGCCCGTTGGCACGCGGCCTTGGCCCAGTCTGCCGCGGACGCGCCAGAAGTCAAAAAATCAGCCACTAAACGGCCTCTGGAAAGGGGCTTGTCGGGCCCAAATGTGCCGCGGAAGTTAGTCACCGCGGCGAAGCGACCACCGCCAGATACCCCCAGCCAGGTGCCACCTGCTTGAAGATCGCGGCCGGCCAAAATATTGGCCGACGGCCACCATTCCATGGCTGCGGTGGGTCGTGCATAAAACTCGTCCCGATTAGAGCAGACTGCCAGTTGCAGGTCGGGAACAACTTTGTAGGCGAGGGATATTAGACACATATCGACAGTTTATCCCGCGACCAGCGGCGCTGTCATCCTGCCAAGTGACGCAATTGGCTGGTGGTAGGCCGATCTATAAAAGGCTATCATCCCGCCTACTTTAATAAGGAGGTTGCCATGCTTGCCTATCCGCAAATTGATCCTGTAGCGCTGTCCCTTGGTCCGCTGCAGATTCATTGGTATGGCGTGATGTATCTGCTGGCCTTTGCTATCGCATGGCAGTTGGGCGCGCGCAACAGTCGGCGTTCCTGGTCGCCGATCAAGCCGGTGCAAATTGAAGACCTTATCGTCTATGGAGCGTGGGGAGTTATTCTCGGTGGCCGCGTGGGTTATATGCTGTTTTATAGCTTGGGGCCTTGGCTTGACGACCCGACCTTGGTATTTCGCATCTGGCAGGGTGGGATGTCGTTTCACGGTGGTCTGCTCGGGGTTATTTGCGCGGCCTTACTGTTCGCGCGAAAGTACCAGGTGCCATTTCTCAGTTTGACTGATTTTATCGCCCCGCTAGTGCCGACCGGCCTGCTATTCGGTCGACTGGGCAATTTTATTGGCCAAGAACTCTGGGGGCGACCGACTGACGCACCTTGGGGGATGTTGTTCCCGGCCGACCCAGAGCAATTAGCCCGCCATCCCTCGCAATTATACGAGGCGTTTGGGGAGGGATTGTTGCTGTTTGTACTGATCAGTTGGTTTGCGCGCAAGCCGCGACTGTATGGCGAGGTGTCTGGCCTGTTCCTGTTGGGTTATGGAGTGGTTCGGTTCGCGGTAGAGTTTGTCCGCCAACCGGATGCGCAGTTTGTCGGTCAACAGGCGAGCATCGATCTGCTCGATTGGATGACCCGGGGGCAGTGGCTATGCGTACCTATGATACTTGCCGGTTTGTGGTTTATGCGTAAAACCGTTCAGCGTGTTTTCCTTGGGCCATCTCGGGACTAAATACTATGCAACAATACCTTGAGTTGATGCGCCACATTCGGGATTCTGGTGTACGAAAAGACGACCGTACCGGCACTGGAACGCTGAGTGTTTTTGGCTATCAGATGCGCTTTGATTTGGCCGTTGGGTTTCCCTTGGTGACCACCAAAAAAGTCCATTTTAAATCCATCGTGCACGAGCTCCTTTGGTTTATTCGAGGCGATACCAATATTCGCTACTTGGTCGATCACGGCGTCAATATCTGGAATGATTGGCCGTTTAAAAACTGGCTGCGAGAGACCTCTCGAGACGTCGACTACCCCGTGGGGTCGTCCGGGCGCAAGGCGCTGATGGCCGAATTTGTCGAGCGCATCCGCGAAGATGATACTTTTGCTTTACAGTTCGGCGACCTCGGACCGGTGTATGGCAAGCAGTGGCGAAATTTTGGCGGTGTCGATCAACTGGCGACGGTGATCGACGGAATCCAGCGCAATCCGGATTCTCGACGGCATTTGGTTTCGGCTTGGAATCCTGCCGACCTCCCGGTGATGGTTAAATCTGGATTGCCACCCTGCCATAGCCTGTTTCAGTTTTATGTCAGCGAGGGTAGGCTGTCGTGCCAGCTCTACCAGCGCAGCGCCGACGTATTTCTCGGAGTGCCGTTTAATATAGCGTCCTATGCTTTGTTAACCATGATGATTGCCCGCGCTTGCAAGCTTGAGGTGGGTGATTTCGTGCATACTTTGGGGGACGCTCATCTGTACCTCAACCATCTCGATCAGGTCGCCAAGCAACTTAGCCGAGCACCCTGCGAGTTACCTAGATTGGCGATTAATATGCCCAGCAATAGTATTTTTGACCTTACCTTCGATGACGTTGAGCTGTTGAATTACCGTTGTCACGATCCAATATCGGCGCCGATCGCGGTATGAATCGCCTGTCGATGATCGCGGCCTTGAGCCGAAATTTTGCCATCGGTTTGGATAATCGATTGCTCTGGCACATCTCTGAAGATCTGGTCAATTTTAAGGCTCTGACCATGGGTAAGCCAATGATTATGGGTCGTAAAACGTTTGACTCGATCGGTAGGCCGTTGCCCGGCCGCGCCAACATTGTGGTTTCTAGGGATACCCAGTGGCAGGCCGAGGGCGTGCAGGTGGCAAGGAGCGTCGATGCAGCTATCAATGCGGCCCACCGAGCTTGCGAGGACGGCGGGCAGGATGAAATTATGGTGATTGGTGGCGAGCAGATCTATCGTCAGGCATTACCAAGCGCGACGCGGCTCTACCTGACCGAGGTCGATGTCGAAATGGCCGCCGATACCTTTTTCCCAGACTTTGTCCGCGCCGATTGGCACGAGCTCGAACGACGGCCGGGAATTCAATCTGCGGATTATGCGTATCAATTTGTCACGCTCGAGCGCATTTTGGCTTAAAGCTGTTACCTTTGGTAACACAACCGCAAAAATCTATTCTTGAGACGACTTTTTCTGGTCGCCAAATTGATTCTTTATCGTCACCCTGTTAAAAAGAACACAGAATATTAAGCGCGCGAATGCCTGCAAGTAAAAAAAGGGCTCGTGCTAAGACATCAAAACCGACACGCCCAAATTGAGGGAATTATGAGAAAACAACCGTTAAAAGCACTGACATGGTGCGTCATTTTCAGCGCCGCACTGAGCGTTAATTGGTCACAGGCCGCGGACGTCAAAGACGTCCTCTCCGCGGGCGCCGCGAAGGTAAAGGCAGCCCAAGCCGCCCAGATTAAAGTTGATCGGGTAGCCGATCAGACGGATGGATTGTTGCAGGAATTTAAACAGGTCAACAAACAAATAGAGTCACTGAGGGTGTACAACTCGCAGTTGGATCGGCAGATTTCCAGCCAACAGCAGATGATGTCTGAATTGGAGGGCTCAATTGCCAATGCAACGGTGATCGAACGCGGCATTACGCCCCTTATGGTCAGTATGCTCAAATCCCTAGAGGAGTTTATCTCTTTGGATATACCGTTCAAGAAAGAGCAGCGCGAGCAGGCGGTTGCCGATTTGGCAGTCAACCTCGACAGCGCGAGATACTCAGCGGCAGAAAAGTTTCGTCAGTTGCTCGAAGTGTACGATATCGAGTCTGAGTACAGCCAGTCGCTGGAGACTTACCGGGACATGATCGACATCAACGCCAACGGCTCAGATGTCGAGGTCGACGTACTGCGTATCGGACGAGTCGCTCTTGCCTACCAGACCAAAGACAAAGCCCAGACCGGTGCCTGGAACAAAGAAACCGGGGCATGGCAAACGCTGGGATCAGAGTACCGTAGACCGATTGATCAGGGCATCAGGATCGCCAAAAAGCTGTCGCCCCAGGATGTTCTTGAAATGCCCATTACTGCTCCGGAGACCGCCCGATGAAAATGTTCACTATCACGCTTTGCGCGGCTCTGTTCACCAGCGCACTAGTCAGCTTACCGGCAGTTGCTCAGGATGCTAAGAATCTCGAGCAGTTACTGCAGATGATCCAAGACTCAAAAATTTCCGAGACCCAAGAGTATAGGCAGCGACAGTCGGAGTTCAACGCCGACAAAAACCGCCAGGCGGGGCTGCTGAGGAAAGCTGAAGATACCCGCACCGCCGAAGAGCGTCGCTCTGATCGGCTCGAGCAAAATATTCGCGATAACGAACAAAAAATCGCCGCGCTGCGAAAGCAGTTGGATAAGCGCTTGGGCTCGCTCAAGGAACTCTTTGGCCACCTCACAGGTGCGGCTGGCGATATTCGCGAGAACCTCAAGCAGTCGGTGGTCAGCGCGCAGATTCCTGGGCGTACCGAGTTTCTCGGTGAGCTGATCAAGAAAATGAGCAGTGATACTCGTCTGCCATCGATCGAAGACATTGAAAAGCTCTGGTATGAGCAACAACGCGAGATGGTCGAGAGTGGTCGGATCGTTAAATTTAGCCGCTCGGTTACCCTCGCCAGCGGTGAACAGCAGCAAATGGACGTGGTTCGCGTCGGCACCTACAATTTGCTCGCCGACGGCATGTACCTCGAATACAACACCGACACTGGTTCGGTCTCTGAGTTGCCGCGCCAACCGGCGGGTAAGCATCAGAATAGCGCAGTGGATTTACAGTCTTCCACGTCAGGCTTTACCAAGGTCGGCTTGGACCCCACAGGGCCCCTCGGTGGTGGTTTACTCCGCGCGCTGATCAACACTCCAACGTTGATTGAACGCTGGCACTTTGGCGGTATCGTCGGCTACGTAATCACCGGTGTATTTGCGTTTGCAATTCTGCTGGCGATCTGGCGCTTTTTGGTGCTGTTTTCGATGTCGTCTGGCGTTAGTGCGCAGCTAAAAACCACCACGCCAAACCTCAAAAATCCACTCGGAAGAGTGTTGCAAGTGGCGCAAAACAATCCAAAGCTGGATCCAGAATCGCTTGAACTCAAGCTCCATGAGGCGGTATTAAAAGAGCGCCCGGCGATTGAGTCAGGTCTCAACCTGCTGAAGATTATCGCCATGGTCGCGCCGCTACTCGGCCTGTTGGGTACCGTGACCGGTATGATCATTACCTTCCAAATGATCACCCTGTTCGGCGCCGGTGACCCCAAAGCTATGGCTGGGGGTATTTCGCAAGCATTGATAACCACCGTGCTGGGTCTGGTGGTCGCGATTCCTACGGTCTTGATGCATACCTTGGTCAATGGCAAGGCGCAGCGTATCTTGCACGTCCTCGAAGAGCAGAGCGCCGGCATCGTCGCCGATTCCGTCGAGGTTAAATGAGATGTTTCTCAGCGATTTATTGGCTGAAGTAGGCAAGTTCATGGACTCGGGTGGCTCGGTACTCTGGGCCATCGTAGTGCTGCTGTTCGTTATGTGGACGCTACTGTTTGAGCGTATGTGGTACTTGCGCGGTGCGGTTGGAGCCGACGTAAAGTTGGCTCTGGATACCTGGGAGGCGCGACCAGAGCGTCGCTCCAAGCGTGCTCGGCAGGTGCGGGAAAAGATTATCTCCGAAGTCAGTATCAAGGTTGACGAAAACATTATGATGATTAAAACCTTGGTCGCCCTGGCGCCTCTGTTTGGTCTGCTCGGCACCGTCACAGGTATGATTGTGGTGTTTGACGTCATGGCCTTCACCGGTGGTGGTGATGCCAAGGCCATGGCCGGAGGTGTCTCCAAGGCGACCGTGCCGACGATGTCTGGGATGGTCGCGGCGCTCTCAGGGGTATTCGGTCTGACTTACGTCGAGCGAAACGCCGAACGCGAGAAGAACCTGCTGGAAGATCATCTAACCATGGATCATTAATGATCGACTTGTGTTGCAGGTCTATCGAGAGAGATAATTATGCGCAATAGAACGAGTAGCTCGCAGCAGCAGGGTCAAGCAATCGACCTCACGCCAATGCTGGACGTGGTTTTTATCATGTTGATATTTTTTATCGTCACCGCATCCTTCATTAAACTGCCGGGTGTCGAGGTCAACAAAGTCGACGCGAACAAGGCCGATGCCTACAAGAAAGTCGGCATTCTCGTCGCTGTCACCGGGACCAATGAATTTTGGATCGATAAAAAGCGCGTTGAAGCGACTGGGCTAAAACTCAACCTGACGCGGCTTTTTAATGATAACCCCAAGGGCGGCATGGTCATCCAAGCCGATAACGAATCGAATATAGAGTCGATCGCCAAGGTTGCCGACATCGCGCGCGATATCGGTATATCACCGGTTGCGATCTCTACAGAGAACGACTGAGTTTAGACTATGGCAATATTAAGAGTGGGATCCTCTGCGGTGCTCGGCGCGATGGTGACGTTTGCGTTGATCGTGTTGATGTTTAAGTTGATTGATTCAGGCAACCGGGAGATGGACACCAAGGAGCCCATCAAGATTGCTGATTTCCTGCACGTCGAACGGCAAATGACCACCAACGTCAAAGTTGCCGAGGTTGAAAAACCCGATGAGCCAGAGCCCCCGCCAGAAATTCCAGACGATCAGATCGAGTTCGAGGCACCCGAGAATATGGTCAGCATGGCCGCGGCGCCAGTCGCCAGCAAGATCGCTGTGTCGACCGGCACCTTTGCTCGGGACACCGATTTTATTCCCGTCTACGTGCCTCAACCGCAGTATCCAAGGCGCGCCCAGACTCGTGGCAAAGAAGGTTATGCGGTGGTCGAGGTAATTATTACCACCACCGGGGGTGTTCGAGACCCGGTGATGGTGGAGGAGGACCCCGAGGGTTGGGGCTTTGGTCGCGCGGCACTCAAGGCCGCAAACAAGCTTAAGTACAATCCAAGGGTGATCGACGGCGTGCCTCAAGAGGTGCCCGGCGTGCTCTATAAGTTTACTTTCCAGATGGCGAAATAGGGGCGAGTCGATGAGCATACCAAACACTAAGATTGTCGCTTTTTGCGTTGCGTTAACGCTGCCCTTGGCGGTGTCCTTATGGGCTCCAGAGGCGACCTTGTCTGGCTCGGTACATGCCGCTCAAGATGAAAAGAAAGAAAAGAAATACAAAAATGCCAAGACCACAAAGCGCCAATCGGTCGGCGCCAAGTGCGGCAAGGCGCTGGAAAAGCTGCAGGTGTCCCTCGAAGAAGAGCTTTGGGCGGAATCGTTGAACGCGCTGAAAAACATCGAATCCAGCAGCAAGACCTGTAAAAGTGATTACGAGCAGACTCAGATTTGGAAATTTTCTGGCTACATCTATTATTCTTTAGACGACTTCCCGAACGCAATTAAAGCCTATCGCAAGGTGGTCGACGGCGCCGGCACCCCGCCCGAGGTAAAGTTGGATACCCGCTACACGCTGGCGCAGTTGTATGCATCCGAAGAAGATTACCCGAATGCCGCGGTGCAGCTCGAGGCATGGCTGGCCGAGGCGACCATTATCGGCGCCGACCAGCGCTATTTTCTCGCCCAGATATATTACCAATTGGATCGCAAACGCGACGCCTTGAACATGGTTGAGCTAGCGATTAGCGATGTAGAATCACGCGGTATATTACCCAAGGAGCGTTATTGGGGTTTGCAGCGGGTGCTCTACTACGAAAAAAATGACTACCCAACGGTGATATCGATCCTTGAAAAGCTGGTGAAGCACTACCCTAAGTGGAGTTACTGGAAGCAGTTGGGCGGTATGTACGGCGAACGCGAGCGCGAGATGGATCGGTTGGTGGCGACGGAACTGGTGTACTTGAACGACGAGCTGAAAAAAGAGAGCGAGGTCATGAGCATGGCCTATATGTATCTCGGCGCCGAGGTGCCTTACCGTGCCGCCAAGATTATCGATGGTGGCATGCAAGACGGCATTGTCGAGCGATCGGCTAAAAATCTCGAGGTGCTGGGAACTGCCTGGTATCAATCGCGCGATCTTAGTGGCGCGGTGAGCGCCTTGGAGGCTGCCTCTAAGGTGGCGGACAACGGCAATTTACAGGCGCGACTCGCGGGTATATACCTCGATCTTGGCCGCGATAAAGATGCCTATCGAGCGGCCAGTCGCGCGGCGAAAAAAGGCGGGGTTAAGCGTCCAGATTCGAACTACCTAGTGATGGGCAACGCGCTGATCAACCTCAACTGCTTTAAAGACGCGATTTCTGCGTTTAAAAATTCGTTGAAAAAAGCCAAGGATAAAAAAAGTAAAAAGTATCCTCGCCAGTGGATCAAGTTTGCTGAGAGCGAGGGAAGCCGACTGCAAAAACTGCGAGATGTTGGCTTAGACATCCGCGGCTGCGGTAAGGCCTAGGTAGCGCAGAAGTTAGCTCAAGAACCCGCCTTTTATCGGCGGGTTTTTTGTGTCCGGTTTGGGTATCGATGGTGGTGAGAATGACTGCGGCCAATGGTTGGCGCGATCCCTCGATTTGCGTGTATCTGTGGGGTGACAGGTTGCAACTGGCGGGCTTGGCATTACTCGTACGCGGCGCTGGGTCTCAGCACAGCGCTTTGCAAGCGCCTATAATATTGCCGCTACTGTAATATTATAGGCGCTTGCAAAGCACCCGCGAGCTGCGTTGGTAGTTGTAAAGCAACTGTTTATCCTCCGGGAGGGCGTCGACGGTGGCCTCAACAAATCCCTGCTCTTGAAACCAATGGGCGGCCTGCGTGGTGAGCACGTAGAGGCGGTCGATTGATTGGCTATGCGCTTGGTTTTCAATCGCCGCCAGCAGTCTCGAGGCGGTTCCCTGAGATAAAAAGTCGGGGTGCGTGGCGACGCAGGCGATTTCACCACTGCCGGTTGGTCCCAGAGGGTAGAGCGCCGCGCAGCCGACCAAAAAACCCTCAGGGTGCAGGGCGACCATAAAGCGTGAAATTTCCGTCTCCAGAAGTTCTCGCGAGCGCTTGACCAATACACCGGACTCTTCGAGGGGTTGGATTAAATCGAGTATTCCACCGACGTCGTCGATGCTCGCCGGACGCAAGCTCTCAGAATAATCTTGGATAATCAGGGTGCCGCTCCCCTCGCGAGTAAATAACTCGCTGAGCAGAGCGCCGTCGTCGCGATAACCAATCAGGTGGACCCGTTCGACCCCGCCTTTACACGCCTGCTGCGCGGCGCACAGTAATGTTTGCTCGAGCTGGGAGGCGGCGTTCGAGTTCTTCAGGTACTCTTTGACTGCCGGTATAGATAAGCTGCGTAACAACCCGCCATTCTGGGAGATGTTCGAGACCGCGCTGATACAGATCAGTTTATCCGCGCCGATGGCGACTGCTGCGTGGCTGGCAACATCGATATATGATAGATTAAAAGCTTCACCGGTTGGCGAAAAACCGATCGGCGAAACCAGTACCATGGCACCGCTGTCGAGTTGTGATTGTATCCCCACATGGTCGACGCGGCGAACTTCGCCGCTGTGCTGGTGATCGACGCCATCGATCACGCCGATGGGCTTGGCAACCACAAAGTTGCCCCCCATCACGCGGACTTCGGCGCCGTGCATGGGCGAGTTGGGCAGGCCCATCGACAGTTCAGCCTCTAATTGCAAACGGGTACTGCCAATTGCTTGTTTGACGCAGATCATGGCTTCGACGTCGGTAATCCGCAGGTGGCCCTTAAAATCGCTGGTCAGGCTGCTCTGAGCTAAGCGTTGGTCAATCTGTGGGCGCGCGCCATGGACCAGCACAATGCGCACCCCGAGGCTCTGCAGCAGCGCAATATCCGCTAGTAGGCGGTGACAGTTGCCGTCCAATACGGCATCCCCTGCGAGCGCGATAACGAAGGTCTTGCCTCGATGCGCATGGATGTACGGCGAGGTCTGACGAAAAAAATTGACGTAGGTTTGACTATTCATGGGGGGATTATAAGCAACAGTGGCCGATAAGTTGAGATAAAAAATCAACGCTCGGATCTATGCGCTCTAAATCCAGGTATTCGTTGGGTTGGTGAGCGACATCGATATCGCCCGGACCCAGCACCACCACGTCCATACCCAACTGTTGCAGATAGGGGGCCTCGGTGGCAA
>Ga0115008_10001292_pt1 | contig 20008 bp, 12 predicted proteins | sample FraStrMetagenome_FD_87164 | JGI IMG/M metagenome (GOLD analysis project Ga0115008, IMG submission 87164) | Marine eukaryotic phytoplankton communities from Arctic Ocean - Fram Strait ARC3M Metagenome | ecosystem: Environmental > Aquatic > Marine > Oceanic | place: Fram Strait | collected...
GTAGCGCAGGCGCTCTATGACCGTCTCAAAAATAAACCGGAATCTAGATTCCCAATCAAAACAGTCCAAAATCTTACGAGGATAAAAAAGGTCAGTCCAATGGTATGATCCGAGGACATAGGTTACACGTATGAGATGTATTGTTGAGTTAAGAGTGCGGGTCAAGGCGATCAGTATGCATGGTCTATTCATTTTGTTTTTTGATTAGATGGCCCACTGGCATTGGGTGCTTGATCCGACTTAATGATCAAGCTGTCAGGGCTATATGGATCAGTGCAGTTAAACTCTAGGTTGCCCAGGTGTAGGTTGACGTAATGAAGCTCGATAACTCCTTTATCGTTCTTAAACAGCCCGACCTGACGCCCCGCATGGATCTCGCTCATATAGAAGTTTGAGCCTTGATGGGAGATGTGCCCAGACTCGCTGACACGCATCAATTTATAGTTTTGAGATTAGCGGATCTTGTATGTTTCGCCGATGCGCTTGGCGCTGTTGCGGTAAATATCGGCAGATCGGAGCATGTCCAAACTCTCATGGGGGCGATCATTATTATATTCATGCCGCCAACGCTCCAGGCGTTTTCTTTGGGCTGGTAGGTTCTTCGATGGTGGCTTCGTCGCTTCCGCTTTTAGATCACGATGCATACGCTCATGGGAGCAGTCCTCTTGAGGTGAGGCAGGTGTCATGAATTCAACACGGATGCCTTGCTCAATCCACCAGACACTCAGTTTCGATAAGCCTCCAAGCGCAACCGATGCGAAGGGCGCGCCATTATCTACCCGTATGATCTCGAGTAAACCATGATGACGTATTAACTTTTTGAAGACGCGTAGCGTGCCTTTAAATTGCTGATTCGCACAGCCGTGGCAGCAGATAATATAGCGACTGTAACGATCACACTCGGTCAACAGGTCGCAGCGTTGGCCGTCCTGCAAAGTGAACCAACCCTCAAAGTCCACGGTCCATACTTCATTGGGCCGCGTCGGCCCTGTCAGGTGTTCCGGGCGCACTCGGTGGACGCCAATCTTGCGTTTACGCCTCTGGCTCAATCCGTATCGACTCAGCGCTAAGGCAATGGTGCTCTCGTGAGGAGGGTGATAAATCCCATGAACATTCAGCAATAGATCACGGGTTTTCTTAGGCCCCCAAGTCGAATGCTTGCGGCGCTATTTTAATATCAAGGCTTCCACCGACCTTACTGTCGCATTCGGACTGTTCCGTAGTCGACGACTTCGATCCGCTAGGCCATCGCGGCCCTCTGATCGATAGCGCTTAAGATATTTGTGGTCAGCCTTGCGACTGATCCCAAAATCAGCGCACAGCTCGCCCACAGTGACGCGGCCAGTCTGCGTGAGTGTTGCAAAACGTTCTTTTTCGGCCATCGGTTTGGTTTCCTTCCAAGGCATAAATGCCAACTTGAAGAGTTACCGATGCCCTTAGAAGATTTGTTACCTATGTCCTCGGATCATACCCTAGGAATTTGCTTTTTGAGTGAGGTGTTAGGAAGGGCTTTCATGGGGTGATAAGAGGGGTTGATGTCAAAGAGGGAATCGTATTGCAGGTGGGAGTGGATCAGCTGTTGCCAGAGCTGAGCTACTTGGTCTGCGTCACTGGGGGTTGCGTTTTGAATGGTAATATTCATATTTCTCCTGGCCAACATTGTATTAAGCATCAGAGCTTTACACGGAATTTAATGATTGAGAAATGGATAGGAAATCAGGTTCCATCGTCTCATAATCCCCAAGATTTATTAGGTTTTGGCCCCATGAGAAATTCCAACTCACCGCCCTTTACAATATCACTGTGCAGAAGAACCGGTTTGTTCAACGCCTTGCCATTTAGGGTTGCGGACTGAATGTACTTATTCTCCTTAGACTGGTTTTTACAAGAAATCGTAAATTGAGCTTTTTTATAAGGCTGTCCGATATTGATCGTCACTTTATCCCACATAGGGCTGCCGATCGAATAACGATCAGTTCCGGGCGTCACGGAATAGAACCCCATAGAGCTGAGTGTGTACCATGTAGACATTGCCCCGCAATCTTCGTTACCAGAGAAACCATCCATTGCATTCGCATAGTGGTGCAGCGCCATTTCACGAACTTTTTCCTGAGTTTTCCATGGAGCTCCGCAAAAATTGTAAAGATAGGTGTAGTGGTGCCCCGGTTCATTATCATGGCGGTAATGTCTTTTATCAAAATTTTCATCAAGCTTCTTCATGAAACGGTGACTGCCTCCAATCGTTTCAATCATACCAGGTATATCATGCATGACACCAAACTGATAAGTCCAAGGGCTGCCTTCGCAGAAACCATTACGCACATTCGTTTCTGTGAACTCGCCCGTCGATTTACGCGTGTTCACAAAACCGTTCTTGTAAACATTCTTATAATTTTGGCCCCGCTTCATCAAATATTCATAGTCATCCATTTGATTAACAGCCTTAGCCAGCTGAGCCACGCAGAAGTCATTAAATGAGAATTCAATTGTGCGTGAAACCGATTCTGCAGTCTTGTCCACTGGGACATACCCCAATTCCTTATACCAGCTGAGACCACCACGAGCTTCCGGATACTCGCCATTACGTGCGCGATCTCCCCACCTCCGTTCCTTATCGTATTTCTGGGGAGTCATCGCATTCTTATAACAAGCTTCATACGCTAGATTCAGATCAAAATCCCTTAAGCCTTTGACATAAGCATCGGCAATGACGGAATCAGCATGCGTGCCGATCATAATTCCCGTGTAAGTAGGATTCGGCCACTTGGGCAACCAACCGCCCTGCTCGTACATCTGCAACAAGGCGGTGATCATCCCTCCTACTCTTTCCGGAGCAGTCAAGGTAAACAGCGGATGCACCCCACGGAACGTGTCCCACAGGCAAAAATCGCTATAGGAAACACCTGCATGCACCTTGTCATCGAACGCACTGTAGTAACGCCCGTACTCGGACATAATGCGCGGATAGAGATGAGCTCGAAAAATACCAGTATAGAAAATGGCCAGAGCATCTTCATCTTGTCCTTCAACCACAATTTTAGATAACTGCTTGTTCCACACCTGACGCGATTCAGCGGCAGTTTCATCAATCTCCCAGTGGTCAATCTCCCGTTTCAGGTTCTCACGAGCCTGCTCAATGCTGATTAATGAAGTACCAATACGTATGCGGACATTTTTGACTCCTTTATCAAAAGTAATGAATCCGCCAACGTGATCTCCAGATGCTTCTGTTTGCCCCGCCTGCTTATCTGTATCCTTATATGTGCCATAACTTTGAATTGGAGTATCAGACTGAATAACAAAGTAGCCCTTGAAATCAGGGATGTTATCCGGGCCTAAATGAGCACAGTGACGGTCGCTGTTCCAACCCGTTATTTCCGCCTTATCCGGATTGATTTTAATCCAGCCATCGTGCTGATTGTTCCCCTGGTTCCCGCTTACTTTCTCACTATAACTGGCATCGATAACAAGATGCGGCTGCTTTTCTCCGGAGAAAGTAAAGTTAAATAACGATGCTCGGCAGGTGGCTACCATCTGCGCATGAATCAATTCGTCATTTCGTCTCATCTTTACAGAATAGTAATCAGGCCTGGCAGTCTCTTCATCGTGACTGAACTTTATAGATCTTGCAGCAAATGCCGTTTCTACCTGACCAAGACCCGGCATAATCCCCACCTGTCCATAATCACCCATCCAAACTGCAGGCTGGCGCGTTCCAATAAAACCTCCAATCGCCGAATCTTCATAGCGGTACGAGCAACGGCTGATTTTGTTCAAGCGGGTCATGGCAACCCACTGGGTCATTCCGAAAGGAACGGTAACGCCCGGCTGCATCCCGCCATATTCAATAGCTTGCGGCCCGCCACTGCCGATCAATGGGTTAACGTAGTCGACAGGCGACTTTACCTGGGCATTCGAAGTCACGCTCAGGTTTTGCGGGACCTTTCCATCCTTCAGAGGAGGAAGTGAATCCTTGGCGAACAGGCACATTGCGCCAAAAAAAGCGGCACCTATCATAAATTTTGAGAAATGATCAAACACAGTTATTTCCAATCTATCTCAACCAATTCTTTGCCGCTCAACAGAGTCTTGAGCGGTATTCGTTTATTCTCAATTACTTGGCCGTTGACCTTCACCGTGTCGGCTTTTCCCGTTGCTACAACATCTGCCGAGGCACGGATGATCCAGTCGGCTCCGTGGGGACGTGTCAGTCGGACTTCTTCAAAGCTTGGTGGAATAAGCTCGACGATCGAATCAGGTCCCACGCCACCATCGATGGAAAAAAGTCCGATGCTCGCCAGATTAAGCCATGCACTCATCTGCCCCTGATCTTCGTCACCGAGGTAGGCATCGTAAGGGGTGTAACCGTAGTAGCGATCCATGATCGAGCGAACCCACTTCTGGCTAAGCTCTGGCTTTCCGAACGCGTTGAACAGGAAGCCCGCATGCATCATGGGTTGGTTACCGTGGTTGATCTTGATCGCCTTCATGCTGTCGCCCGGTGCCATGAAGTTCATCGGTTCCGAAAGGCGAAATTCTTCATTCAGCAGCTTAACGGCCTTTTCTCCACCAAGGTATGGGTAGAGCTCATCCAGATCGTGTGGAACATGCCAGCGGTATTGACTGTCACTACTCTCCGCGCAATGTGACTTATCCGTCCATTCACCGGCTCTGTTTTTGAAGCGCACCAGACCAAGATCCGGGTGCACTGCGTTTTTCCAGTTTTTAGCGCGTTTTTCAAAGAGCTCTATATCTTCCAATGGTCTCTTTGTCATTTTCGCGACCTGCGCGACACACCAGTCCTGATAGGCGTATTCCAGCGTTGAGCTGCTGTAGTGAGCGCGGCCACTTACGTCCGAGGGTATGTAGCCGTATTTGAGGTAGCCTTCATAGCTCTCATTACCGACATAGCCGCCACTTTTCAAATACTGTCCGGGAGTTGTTTGCTGGTGATAGATTGCTTCCCAAAGTGTATCCGCATCGACCGGACGAATGCCGGCGGTCCAGGCTCCAGCCATGATAGGAATCTCTGGAGCCCCCATCATAATTCCCATGGCCTCAGCCCCCGAAGGAGCTTTCAAGGTCCAGCCGACGTGCTTGAAGTGCAGCATCTGACTCACGAGCCAACTCTTTGAATACTCCGGATAATACCAATTCCACAACTGGCTCAGGTTCCAGTGTGTGCCCCACACCCCGTCGCAGGTAATAATAGAAGTATCTTTGGCATCGTCGCGAATCACTTCATTGGTATCTACCCAGCGGCCATCGACATCCTCGCAACCACCACGGCCTGAAAGCGAGCGATAAAGGCAGGTGTAGAACCGGGAACGTCGGGTAACATCGTGCGTTTTGATCGCGATACGTTTGAGCAAGTCATTCCATGCCTGCTTGTTTTGTCTGACCACCTGGTCGAATTTCCAGCCGAAGGGCTCGGTGATTTCCTTTTGCAGATTGTTGACCGCTCCCTGCACATCGACGAGCGAGACGCCGGTCCTTACGATCAGTTCTCCTCCATCGGGCAGATCAAAGATCGGCGTCACACCACAGGTTCCGAAGTTTCTCTCCTTAACGATCTCCTGCTTATTATCGTGATGGGCGTGTTGGTAGATCAACTCCTTGATGTTGGTGAGCGCCTGATCGTCCTGCCACCCGTCAATTGATTTGATCGGATGATTAAACTGCATGACGAAATGAACGGTGTAGTCTTGGTTTTGCGGATAGGCGCGCGGCTTATGATACTGTTTAGACCAACCACGAATTTCACGATCACTGACCTGCTCGACATGCGCTTCCAGAATATAGGTGCCGCTCTCACTGATCCCGGTTTGCATCGAACAGATCACACGGGGAGATTTTGACCCCTTCGGATAGTTGAAGCGTGAGATGGAGGCCCGTTTGGTGGCACTGATATCAACCTGAATTCCGCTGTCTTCGAGCGTGGCGGAGTATTTGCCGACTTCAGCCTTGGCTTTGCGCAGATCAAAGCCGGACTGCCAGGCATCTCTTGAGATTGGTGACGTGTCCCCCTGGAATGGCATGACGAGTAGTCCGTCCATGGTGTATTCATGCAAGTGAACAAAGCCGGATATAGTTTCGCGCTGATAGTCGTAGCCCGACTTCCAACGGATTGGTTCATTGACCGGGGCATAGCGAACCAGCCCCATCGGCATCGTGGGTCCTGGTGTGAAGAAAACGCGCGAATTACAGGTTCCCGCCAGCATATTGACCTCGTCGACAAGCTGAAGTTGGTCAACGGGAGACTGTTCGAGTTCGAGCTCGCTGATCATTCCCTTTCCATCCCGGACCGTTACAGTGTGCTGCGTTGTGCTGTCCACCGCAGGAACCATAAACTCCCATGCCTGTCTGCCACGCTGAAACTTGTGAGCTCCGATCTTTTTGCCATCCATCCAAATCTCAAGAGGCGCGGAGTTTTCTTCCATGTTGATGACATCGACAATCAACGTATGTTCTTTGCTGTCAGCCCGAGAGCCTTTGGCAAAACTAATATCCTGCACAACAGCAGAGCGCCCAGGGGCAAGCTTGAGTTGTGCATCATCGCTTGTCAGTGAGACTGCATCGAATTCCAGAGCCCCGCCCGCTCGAGAATGCATCCGAATAATGTTACCACCCTTGCGCAAGCTTCCTTCCGGAAGTGCAACACGTAGTTTTTTCAGTCCAGCTTCTTTATTCGGGGTTATATCCAATTGTTGGTTGTTGATCTCAAAGCGAATAGTCGGAAGCTTATTTTTGTCGATTGAGGCAATATCAATATCCAGAAATACGGGTTTTGCCGGCCTGTTCTCCAGCGTGAAGGCTAAAGCGCTGAAGTTGATTCGCCACGACCAATAACCGCAACCAGCCCAACCATCCTTCGCCCCGGGGAGAATATAGGTCCATGCTTCTGCCGGCTCGTGGTGTCCCACAATGAAAAGTTTATCCCGGTCGCCCAGTCGTTTCAGATAGCCTCTTCTTCCCTCTTTTGCTCCGTCAAATTCAGCAGATGAGTTATCCACCTTGCCGATCTGCCAGAGAACCTTCGATGAGCGATTCATTTTAGATCCGATTTTCCCAGAACACGGTAAAGCGGTTGGCAAGACGCTGATAGGGTCTTCGTATTGGGAGATCAAGGCGATCAACTCGGTTCTCAATTGTTCCCGCAGCTCTTTGTATTTGGGATGACTATGGAGATTGTGCATCTCCTGAGGATCCCTGTTCAAGTCAAACAGTTCCCACGTAACGGGAGCAAACTTTGATTTCGGATAGTAAATGAGTTTATGCGTTTTGGTGCGAATGCCGACTATCTCGGAAGGCGCGATGCCATTTGGAGCTGAACCGTAATAATGGTAATAAAATGCGTCGCGTAGTGCTACATCCTTACCCTCCAAAAGCGGCCTGAGTGTATCTCCCTGCATATCTTCGGGGATTTTGCACTTTGCATAGTCGAGCAGAGTTGGAGCAATATCCATGATGCTGGCGAATTCTTTGCTTTCTGATTCGGCTTTGATGTTCGGGCCGCTGATCAGCAGGGGTATTCTTAGAGATGGCTCGTACATCCACATTTTATTATAGAAACCGTGCTCACCGTTGAAGAAGCCGTTGTCCGATGCGTAGATCACAATAGTATTTTTCGACAGGCCAGAGTCCTCCAAGCAGTCAAGAACACGCCCAACGTTCTCATCCAGGGAGGCAATCAACCTTAAATACCCCTTCATGAACGCCTGATACATAAGCCGGGTATCACTGGCCCGATTACCAGTACGCTGCTTGCCGACCTCCCGATATTGGACATAAGGCCGATCGCATAGCAGCAGTCGGGACCATGACACTCTGTCGGCAATTGAAGCGGGTGCTCTTCCATCATAGTTATCCAATAATGTTGGCGGTTCTGGCAGGGACTCGTTTTCAAAAAGATTCTTGTGTCTCGGGGCTGGATCGTGCGGACCATGAGGAGCCTTATGATGAATCATCAGGCAGAAGGGCTGATCGGGAGATCGCTGCCTGAGCCAAGCCAGCGATTTATCCGTAATGACATCAGTGACATACCCCTTTGTGAGCACACGGCTAACCTTGCCATCAGCTCCCGTCTCCTTGAGTGGACAATCAACATAGCGACCTTGATCTTCCATTACGCTGAAGTGATCAAAACCTGTCGGTGTGCTTTTGAGATGCCATTTTCCGACAATCGCGGTTTGGTACCCGGAATTCTGTAGCAGTTTGGGAAAAGTCTGCTGTGCTCCGTCGAAAGTATGGTTCAACTTACGGACTCCATTCTTATGGCTGTATTTCCCGGTCAGCAATGTTGCCCGCGAAGGGGAACAGATAGAATTTGAAACCATCGCCTGATTGAATTTCATTCCTCTGGCGGCGATGCGGTCAATATTTGGGGTATTTATCAACTTGCTTCCGTAAGCACTGACAGCATTACATGCATGATCATCAGCCATGATGTAGACAATGTTCGGCCTTTCCTGATCCATGTGGGGTGCGGCCGTGGACACGGTCGGAGAAAATGTCAACCCAAGGGCTGTAACCATAGCGGCCTTTTTCATTGGCAACGCACTTTTTTTATTTACCATCATATCGACAACCTCTCTATTCCTTGGCATTCGAAGTCATGCTCAGGTATGCGTCAGCCCAACTGGCGTGATCGCCGCCTGGGCCATTGCCCCCCTCGGTCACAATCAGAGTCAACTCTTTTGCTCCGTCAAATTCAGCAGATGAGTGATCCACCTTGCCGATCTGCCAGAGAATCTCAGATGACTGATTCTCTTTAGCACCGGTTTGTCCGTAACACGGTAAAGCGGTTAACAGGCAGACAGCTGCAGTCGCAAGCGCTCCCGTAATAGTTATCTCTTTATACATCTTCATTTTTTTCTCCAATCTTTAAGCAAAAACAACATTGAACACTGAACTTTGAACTGCCGTTTTTAGGTGAACCGTCCACCCTCGTTTGAAACCAGTTCAAAGTCTGGCGGGGCAAACGTGCGTTTCCTTGCAACTTTATCGCAGCAACTGCAGGCGATGCTTCCCGGGCATCAATTCTACGGGAAGGTCTTTGCCCGTCCAGCCAGCAGGCACACGCAACGTCGCCGTCGTATTTGGTGGAACCGTGACCTCAAGCTGAAGCGTATTGCCCTCTAGAGCCCATGAACTCCGCGCCAGCCCGTACGGGGTTTCCAACGTGGCCTCCGCCGAATTCAGCGGCCCACCGGGAAGCGGTTGAATGAAGAAGTGCTTGTAGCCAGGCTTCTCGGGATCCGGCGCCAGCCCCGCCAAGCGCTCGACCATCCAGGTGTTGATCGCGCCGTAGGCGTAATGATTAAACGAGTTCATCTCGGCGTTGCCGAACCCATCCTTGTGACTGTAACTGTTCCATCGCTCCCACATGGTCGTTGCGCCCTGATTGATCGAGAAGAACCAGGACGGATAAGTCTCCTTAAACAGCACCGTGCGTGCCAGTTCGCTGTGCCCCATCTCGTCGAGGATCGAGGTAATGAACGGCGTGCCGAGGAAACCCGTCCGAAGATGATCGTCGGCCGCGTGGACCCGCTCGACTAGGTGGCCGGCCAACTTGGACTTCATGTCGTCTGGGACAAGGTCAAAGGCAATCGACAACAGGTAAGCGGTCTGTGTTTCCCGCGCGTTCTTGAGTCTGCCGTCCTCATCGAAGTAGTGCGCGGCAAAGGCCTTCTTCACCGCCACCGCCTCTTCCGCATAGCGTTTCGCATCGTCCGCACGCCCCAGCACACGGGCCGACTTTGTCAGGATATCCGCGCCAAGGGCATAGAAAGCGCTGCCAAGCAACGGCAATGACGTGTCTCCCCGTTTATTCTTGGCATACGGCTGCAACCAGTCGCCGAAGCCCTCGATGTTCGTAACCAGATGGCCCTTGGCTTGCCCTCGGTACCAACCCACTAGGCGTTCCATCATCTCGAAGTTGTTAGCCAGCACCTCACGGTCGCCCGTGCGAACATAGACCGCCCAGGGAACAATTGTGGCCGCGTCCTGCCAACCGGGACTGCCCGCCCAACTGGGACTAACCCCGCCCATGATGGGGATTACGTATGGCACGCGCCCGTCCGGCAACTGGTCGTCCCGCATCGATCGAAGCCAGCTCTTGAAGAACGCGTGGCAGTCGTAGTTGAACATCGCAGTGGGAACGAACGCCTGCGCATCGCCGGTCCAGCCGAGACGCTCGTCACGCTGCGGGCAATCGGTCGGGATATCGAGGAAGTTGCCGCGCTGCCCCCAAACAATATTGCGCTGCAACTGGTTCAGCTTGTCATGCGAAGATACGAAATCACCGATCCGGCGCATATCGCTGTGCAGTACAATCCCCGTCACCCAATCGGCAGCTGGTTTAGCACCCTCCGCCAGCCCGGATAGTTCGACATAACGGAACCCGTGGAAGGTGAAGGTCGGGCTCCAGTCAATCGTCCCGGTCTCAGCCGTAGTATAAAAGTCAGTCGACTTGGCTCTACGATAGTTAGCCGTGTAGAGCGTCCCGTCCTGGTTGAGCATTTCGGCGAAGCGGATTGTGATTGTCTGCCCTTTCTCGACCGGCATGGTCAGCCGCGGCCACCCCACCATGTTCTGGCCGAGATCAAACACAAAACGGCCGGGTTCCGGCTCGGTTACGCTAAGCGCTGGTATTTCACCGGTGGCGCGTACGGGGGCGTGCGCCTTCGGATTCAGAGCCGGTGTTGCGGCCACATCCTCAACGATCACGCCGTTCCAGTCAGCATCGTCAAAACCAACCGTGTTCCATCCAGACATCTCGAGGCTGGCATCGTAAATCTCGCCGTCGTAAATCTCGGAGTTCCGGATCGGACCGTTGTCGGAGGCGAGCCATTGCTTGTCAGTCACGATCGTCTCAGTCGATCCATCTGCGTAGGCAATTTCAAGCTGCAGAAGCAGGACGGGCTGAACTTGCGGGTAAAATACTAGCTGTCTCATCAGCCGTCCAGCATACCAGCCCTCGCCCACCACTGCGCCGAGCGCGTTGGCTCCCGCCTGCAACGAAGCGGTCACATCATAGGTGAGGGTCTCGATCCGGTCATCGTAAGATGTCCATCCAGGCACAAAAAAGTCTTGCCCCACCTTTTTCCCGTTAAGCCATACCTCATAGAGGCCTTTGGCTGTCACGTACAGACGCGCGCGCTCGACCTCCCCCTTTGCCTTGAACTCCCGGCGCAAATACTGCGGAACGTAAACGTTGCGCTTTGCTTCGCTTAGTTCCCCCGTCAACAGATTGAGCTGTACATTCTCTGCAATCGTACGATGCCGAGTCTTACCATCGAGCGTATACTCCAGTCTCATTTCCTTGGCATAACCGCCTGCAGGGTCGCCGGCAATCGTGTTGCTCGCCTTCACGACCGTTGCGCCATCGGTCACCAACTTGCGCAGCGCCTCGGTCACCTCATGCTGTTTGCTAACATCTTTGAGTACACCGTAGATAGCTTTCGTGATGACGATCTCACTGGTAACATGCCCCCTATTGCCATTTTCCGGCGAATCCAACCGGATCCAGCCCGCCTGCCAGTCGTCATTTGACAGCAATCCAACCTCGAAATGCGCCACATCACTCCACGCGGAAGATGATCCGTCCTGATCCCCATCGACTCCGCTCTGGGTAGGCCCTTCGGCGTTTATCATGGCAGGCCAGAAACGGACCTGCCAGTATGCCCTCTGGCGCGAGGCCACGGCTGTGCCGCCGTATGGCACCCAGGCCGACTGGTCGGTGTCCACCTTGCCGCTGTCCCACAGGTCGGCGTTGTCCGGCAACAGCTCCGGGCGTGTCGCCACGACAACTCGGTACGCTGATTGCGCCCGCGCACCAGCGGGAAGGTCCCAGGAAAAACTGGGTGTCGAATCATGCAAGCCGAGCGGTTCCCGGAACCCATCTCCCACCCGAAGATCCTGTGGCGAGAATAGGCCAGCGCCGTTGGATGGAGAGATACTTGCCGCTAGCTCTGTATGTTTCACATTCAAATCCGTCGCCGTCTCGAGGGCGGATATCGGAAGAACTCCCGCCACGAGGGAGAGGACGACAGACACCATAACGGCGTCTGAGGATCGTGTCATTTTTTTCATCATATTTTTCTATTTTTCATCAAAACGATGACAGAATCAGAGTCGTCTCACAAAACCTCTCCTGCCTTGCAAGGTGTGCTTATTTAATATCTTTGATTTCCTTGGCCGTTAGGGCGCGATTCGTGATACAGAAATCATCCAGAGCACCCACGAAAGGCGTTCCGTATTGGCCGAGGAACGGAGCAGCGAGCCCAGCCTGCACCCCCTTGAAATCAAACGAGCTACGAATGGTTGATCCCTGTTCGCCATTGAGATACGCTCGGGCAGACCCATCCGCCTCAAAAACCAGTGCGACGTGTTGCCGCACACCTTGGTCGCTCAGTCCGTCCACGGCCGTGAGCCAGGTGGTGCCATTCCAAAGTTGCAGAGTCGATCCGTTCATTCGCAAAGCACCGGCCTGATTGATGCCCCCTTCCAATTGGGAGAGGATCCGGCCGTCGCTCTGTGCGCGATCGGTCTTCAACGAGAAACTAATCGTCGCCGGGGCTTGAGTGTCGAGATCGCCCAGAGCTTCCGGCAGATCGTCGACAAAATCGAACAAGTATAGAATCACGCCCACATGGCAGCTGTACCAAAATTGTTTATACGTAAAGCCGACCACAATGCGGTTGTCCGGCTGGAGATAATAGGTGGTGTAGTTGGCCGTCTGCATGGCTCGCTCGCGCATTTGTTCATCACCCGTCGCCTCCGCGAGCTCAAACAGCATCGACGCCCAATTCAGGCTGTGAATTCCCATGACCACGTTGCATTGCAATTGCTCACGGATGCCTTCCGCCGGCTCAAAGCCCCGAATCTTGTCGAGGAAAGTCTTTTCAATCCAAACATTCAGGTCCTTGGCCATCTCCAGGTAACCGTTTTCGTTGGTCCGATTGGCCAGCAGGTAACGGATGGTGTCGAGACAGTCGTAATTAGTGCGGCCTTTAGGGCTCGGAGGAATGTCCTCATAGAAGCCGCGGAATTCCTTGGTCTTGATCGGACCATTGAGTAGCCATACCCAGGTCTTATCACGATTGGTCTTGTAGGCATCATTACCATTGAGCTTATCCAAGCGCTCAAAAAGCATCACGGCATAGATCACGCTGCTCGTATACTCCTCAACCACCTGTTCCGTCTTCGGATCGACTCGGAACGGCCACGTGCCATTCGCGCGTTGGCGCTGACTGAGTGTTTCAGCAATCGCTTCAGCCGCTTTAAGGAACCGTGCCTTACCGGTGGCCTCATACAAGTCGAGATAAGCCAAAGACAGAATTGCCGCCTTGTCGGGCATGATGCCCGAACCATCACGAAATCCGCCCGGCTTCTTGTGTTCAAAGGTGCTGTAAGGCATGCTCCCATACGCCCACTCGCTCGGAGTGCTGTGGGCAATATCCCAATCCGCCAGCTTGACCGCTTCCTCAAGCGCCCGTTGATCATCTGCATATTTCCAGTATCCTAGAAACGTTTTGATATTCAGCGCATGGTGAAAGGCCGGATAGGAGGTGAATCGATCGACCGAGCGTGGAAACGGCGCACCATTGTGCTGCACGTTCGAATAGTAAACCCACGGCATCTGCGTCGTGCCGTTTTCATCCACCAGCGTATCGGCCGCCTTGAACCAACTCAGATGATCATCCAGCATGAACGACATGCCGCGTTTGATCGTTTCGTCATACGATTGCAGCGGCAGGAGTTTGCCACTCGCGTCCCGTTGCCGCTCGGCAACCGTCATCAGATCCTTCTGCCAATCCACCGTTTCCGCATCACTCTGCGCGGCCTGACACACAAATGCCGCAAGCAGCCCCCCTGCGATCAATCCCGACTTTAGTGTTTTTATTAAAAATACCATCATATCTGCCATTCTACCTAAATATCTCCGAAAGCGGAATGAAGCCAACCATCCTATTTCATGAACAAATCCGACTTTTATGCATTGTTAGTTGTGATACTACCTGCGAAATCAGGACCGTAGCTGCGTGTGTATGCCCTTCAGGGTGCTTTAACCGCAGTGTGCTGGGGATCTGGCTTAGGTTCGGCTCGCGGCGCGCTACTTTTCTGATTCAGTAGCTGCGTGCTTTAGCCGCAGTTCGCCGAGGCTAAGACTTAGTCCTGGCTAACGATCAAACGGAAGAATTGCGCCGGCTCATCGCCCGCCAAAGGAGATTCTACGGTGACTGCGTCGATGTCCCCGCTACCGCCTTCGATCACCGTCGGCGTCTCGGTGCCGTCGGCATTAGGGGGGGGGCATAAACCACATGATGAGATAAAAAACCGAATCGCACAATATACGTAAATACGTAGCTTGCAGCAGGATACGACAACACCGGAACCACTGACATGCATTCGGCCCAATGCCAATGAATGGCTCATCTATAAAAAAGAAGCACTGCCTATTCAAACCGCAGATGGACGCAGATTCAGATCTCTGCATCTGCGTGAATCCGCGTCCATCTGCGGTTAAAAAAAACACGAATCCATCGTCCCAGACCACTGAATTTCAGCCAGCAAACGTTCAGCGCCCACAGCTACCGAGTCGGTGCCTATACGACGCACGTTTGCTAAAGCACCCAGAGGGCATAACACACCCAGAGGGCATGACACTGCACGCTACCTACAAAAACCAAAAAAGGCCGCGCTCCCCAGCGCGGCCTTTAACCCTAATAGGATTACCCCTATATGAAAAAACTCAGTCAATCTAACGACGACGGCGCACCATCACGAAGCTCAGAGCAAACAAACCACCCAACAGGGCGTAGGTGCCCGGTTCCGGAATGACACCGAAGTTATCCACTGTGGCGTCTAGGGTCGTAAAAGTACCGCTTCCATAGGCGATGTGGTAGTTCACCATCGCGTCATTTTCTGCCGCAGTGTAGGTGCTTGATGAAGTGAAGAGCGTCGAGCCATTTGCCACAAAGTCATATTCATCGCCGTTCCGCTCGATCCCCATGGTGAGCGAACCGAAGCTGAATGACGATGCCGATTCATAGATCGCAGCTTGGGTGCCGTCTAGCACCTGATATTTCCAAAGGCCGTTATTGATATTGGTGCCTACGCTCGCAAGCCTGAACGTGTACATCGAATCAGCCGTAAAGCTAGGTGTTTCGGTGCTGGAAATGGCGAGCCCGACAAACGTCCAGTCAGTCGTTCTAGAAGAACTGGCGCTAACGCTCGTAACATCCAACGTTATGCTCTCATCCGCCCCGCGTGTGGCGCCCGTGGGACTCAATAGAGCCCACTTGTCTCCTGTAGCAACTGCCAGATCGAGGTCCTCGTTGGGCTCGTCCCAGGTGGCCGTGCCGGCCGTGCCCAACTGGACGTGATTATCCCAGCTCCCTGCGATATCCGGATCGGTGCTGAAGTCGATGACGGCCGCCGGTAAAGACAGTGCCGCCCCAAAGGCGACCGTTGCGACGGTCAGGGCTGTTTTCGATACAATAAGAGTTTTCATATTTTAGTCTGGTGTGGGTTAGTATTCGTGTTGGATGGATGTTTTCGCCCATCATCTAGTAGTCGATTGGCAGAGAATACTCGATTCACGGCGCAAATGTAATGCACTTTTACGGCCTGATTTATGCACAAATCCGACTTTTCAGAGAACCACGCGTGAGCTCAGTCATGACAGGAGACCTTTTAACCTGCCATGACCAAGGGGCCATTTTGCTTTAAATCTACGAATGCAAGGCGATCTGCTTCAGCGCAGTTTCGACATCCGCCCCTTCATGCAGCATGGACATCAAGGCCTGGGTAATCCCTGATGGAGACGGGTGTTGAATCACATTGCGACCGTAAACGATTCCAGCGACCCCCTGCTCCAACAAGCCTGCGGTGCGTTCCAGCAGCACACGATCTTCAACACGTCCCCCGCCACGAACCAATACGGGGATATCACCGGCGGTTTCAACCACATCACCATAATCGGCGATGTGATCGGTCGGGTCGGCTTTAATAATATCGGCTCCTAGTTCGACCGCCTGTCTTACCAGATGCACGATGCCATCGCGGTCGCCGTTGACCGTGTAGCCACCGCCCTTTTCATTCGGACGAAACACCAAAGGCTCCACCATCATGGGAATCCCGTAATGATCGCTTTGAGGCTTCATGCGCAGAATATTTTCAACGCACTGCTTATGAATTTCCGGTGCTTCCGGAAGGACAAACAAATTCACGCACACACAGGCGGCATCCAGTCGGACTGCCTGCAGGATGGCGTCTTCCAGCGCCAAGTTAAATCGGGTCTCCGGCAATTCTGAGCCGTAAATATTCGCGGTATCGGTGCGCAGCACCAGCGTGGGCTTCTGCTTGCCGGGGACTACCTGAAGATGACGGGCCTGCCCAGTGGTCAACTGGATGGCATCCGGATTGGCATCCACCAGGGTTTGGATTGTCTTAGGCATCGACTCGATGCCCTGTAGGAATCCTGTATTGTTAAAGAAGCCGTGATCGACGGCTACATTTAAGCAACGTTTGGAAGTGGCGTTAAATAAACGATTGAGTCTGTATTCTTTCATAATAAATCCTGTGTGTTAATTTTGTTAGTTTAAATTTTAATTTTAATTTCCTTAAATTACTGTGCTGGCTGGCGGTGCGCCTCAACGTCCGCAACCAAGCGATCCGCATTGCGGAAAAACATTTTTTCGACACCGTCACGGTCGATGCCGACCTTTTCGCAGGCCTCTTTCATCGCCTTGAGCGCCTCATACATATACAAGGTGTAGCCCGCTTCGACTTCGGGCGCTTCGCGATTCGTGTTGAAGTAGAAGTCTTGGCTGGTGTGGTTCGTATAGCTACGCCCTTGCCACTTCCGCCGCCCCCGCATCATGAACATTGGATTGTCCGTGCCATACAGGATTTGGTCCGGGCCGATATGTTCCATCGCCAAGGCATGCACTTCGGGGTTGAGCACCGCTGAACTATCCCAGTAGATCCCCGGATCATCCGCCAGTGGCAGGATCCCCTCCTCTGCGTGCGGCTTGGTATAGCAGCGACCAAAGTGCGCAATCACGAGTTTGATATTAGGATACTTCTTCCGAATCTCTTTAATATCACGCTGGTTTTCAGGGTGCCCCAAGCGATCGGCCTTCGGCACATGCATCGTGACCCAGGCCTTGTGCTTGTTGAGCACTTCAAGCTGGTGATGCGGAAGGAAATCGAAAATCGACGCTTCGATATACTTATCCCGTGAATCCGCATCGTGCCCGATCAAACTATAGTAAGGCTTCACCCCGATAACGCCAGGCTGAGAGAGTAACCACTCCACCTGCTCCGCCACCCATGTGGGCCGCACGATCGCGAGCGCATTCCATTTCTTTTGCGGAAGATGCTTCCACACGTATTCATTGGAGCCTTCGATTTCCCAGCCGAGAAACGGCCAGCCAAACCCGGTGCAGCACACATCCCTGCCGGGAAAAACCGTCTGATAGCAGTGCTCCGCGACATCGGCACTCATCATGTTTTGTAGTTCCTGCACCCAATAGGAGCGCTTCATTTCCTCAGAGACAGTCTCCAATTGATAGCTCTGGTCGATAATATGAATGTGCGAATCGAACACCCGCTGCGGCACCCAATCCTCCAGGTGTTTCGCCCAGAACGCCCGGTCGACATCCGTATAGTTGAACTGATGATGTAGAGTAATGTCTTCCATGGTAAATGCGCTATTCAGCCTTGGTCTTTGTGAGTATGATCTGGTCGATTCCGATCACACCCGGATTCTCTGCTGCGATGATCGCAAGCTGAGCGGATTCGGGCGTGAGCTCGAAGCTGCCGAGTCGGAGACGGTGCACCAGATGGTCGCCGGATATCCATTCGCCTTCGGGCAGCTTACTGCGGGAGGACGGCACTGTGTTGCCGGGATAGACGTCTGCGGTCTGGTAGTTCACCTGATACTTTTGTCCCTCCTTGGTGGTTTCCGGGTAACTAATGGGAACTGGCTGGCCATTGATCTCGATACTGAACGGGCCATACTCCGGACCGCGCGTGATGATCATATCCACCAAGTATTGACTGGATTTTTTAACGGGCATGGAGAAATCAATACGATCCCCACTCTTTTTGGGCGTAAACAAAACTTGTCCGGATCCGGTCCACATATTGAAATCGTCATGTGTGCCGCGTGCCTGTGTTTCGGCCAGACTCCCCGCAGTGATTTGATACGGCGTATCTTCCGCTTCGATCACCTTGGTGCTACTACCGATCTTCGTCGTTGCGACACAGGCCACAACAATCAGACCAACCATGAGCGACCACCAGAGTCGAAGACTGCGGAGGCCACCATTCTTTTTCTTGTCCTCGGCGGATTGGCGAATGGCTTTAAAGCTCCAGATCACACCTTTCAATTCCTCGTCGGTCTTGCGCGGGGTAAACAGGGAAACGATCACTAGCGTCAGGCCGGAAAGCAGTAGCACTAGGAAGGTGTGGTGCGTGAAGGTATCGTAGGGCACCAAGCAGTCGACCTGAGGGAAGATGACAAACTTAACCAAGGGCGTGTAGACGCAAAAGCCGAGTATGATGGCGGCGAGCGCTCCCGGGCCGGTTGCCCGTTTCCAAAGCACTCCGATCAAGAAGCAGGACGCAATCGGTGCAGCCATGTAGAAAAAGGTCTGCTGAATGATACCGAAGACCGTGATGCCTGGCAACTGCGAGAGCAACATGGCCACGCCGACGCCAATCAACAAGATCACCGTGCCACTGAGACGGCCGACTCTATGCAGCTCCTTGTCCGACGCTTCTGGACGAAACAGTTCCTTGTAAAGATCCAGCGTGAAAATGGTGGAGGACGAATTGGTGATGGCACTGAGGGTCGACATGATCGCACTCGCGAGTCCGGCCAAGACCAGTCCGGTGAAGCCGACAGGTAAGAACTCTTTAACCATGAATGGCCATGCCTGGTCGCCATCACTGAGACGATCCTGAAAGAGGTGGAACGCGATGATTCCGGGAACAACGATGATAAAAGGAAGAATGGCTTTTGTGAAGCCAGCCATGACAACCCCCATTTGCGCATCCCACTCGGTGCGGGCTGCGAGACAGCGCTGCACCATAAACTGGTTGGCGCAACTATACCAGATCCCCACGGAAAACATGCCCATCAACAGGCCTGACCATGGGATGAGCTCATGAGTGGGCGGGTAAAAGACAATAAACTTTTCGGGCAGGTTGAGGATCAGCTGATCCAATCCACCGACATGGTAGAGACCAAAGATCGTCACCACGAGCCCACCAACCATGAGTAAGCAATACTGGACAAAATCAGCCCAAACCGCAGAGAGCAGTCCGCCATAAATCGTATAGGCTCCGGCAGTGAGCGCCAGCAGTGCGACACCCCACGGCAGCGTGATCATCGGAAAGAACACGTTGATCGCCTTGGCACCGGCAAACAGCACGCCACCGAGCATCGCAATCACCAAGCCAACAATCATCACGCCTGCATAAATATAGCGGCACTTCTTATTGTAACGCCGTTCCAGGAACTCCGGCATGGTGGATACATTGCCACGCATGTAGAACGGTAGAAAAATCCATATCAACGCGGTTAAAGTAATCGCATTGCCCCACTCCCAGTTCGACACGGCCATGCCATAGAGGAATCCCCAGCCGACCATACCGATAAAGTGTTCGGTCGAAATATTCGATGCGATGAAAGACGCACCGACGACATACCACGGCAACTTTTTCGAGGCCAGGAAGTAGTCTGACGCAGATTGAGTTTTACTGCGCGCGGCAATGGTGATCGCGAAGGCTACGATCCCAAGGAAGTAGCCGAAAAAAATGATGATATCTAATAGTCCTAAATTCATAATTGATTCCGCTCTAAATTATAAGACACACACTTCCATGCCTGCCAATCGCCCAAACAGGCCAAGGCTCTCGCAGTGATCGCCCATGACCAGCACGCTGTGATGCGTGCCTCCTAGGCGTGAGAATTTTTCCAGAAATTCCGCAA
>Ga0115008_10001293_pt1 | contig 20005 bp, 25 predicted proteins | sample FraStrMetagenome_FD_87164 | JGI IMG/M metagenome (GOLD analysis project Ga0115008, IMG submission 87164) | Marine eukaryotic phytoplankton communities from Arctic Ocean - Fram Strait ARC3M Metagenome | ecosystem: Environmental > Aquatic > Marine > Oceanic | place: Fram Strait | collected...
ACTCTCAGACTCTCAGACTCTCAGAGCTAGAGAAAGGGGAGTGGTGGTGGTGGCGGCCATCCACTGACAGCCGTTATGAATCTTCGCTCTATCAGCTATACATTATACATGTACAAATATGCGAAGCTTCTTCAAATATATTACATGAACATGTTAACTTACCTCTTACTAAACCATTTGTGGGGGAAAATCGTACCCCCGTTTACTCGTTACGCGATACCCTTTCGGCTTTTGTTCCATCCCAGGTTGAAATTGAAACTTGAAACGACACCACCACCCAACTCTCTCTCTCTCTCTCTCTCTCTGTGCATAACAAAGATACTCGCTGCATCCATTCAGTGTAAGTGAACCACTCTCATCTTCACACACACACACACACACACACACGACTGCTTACTAACTAACTTACCAACGAATTCATTCATTTACGTGACATGACGTGAATTTTACATTTAATAAAATATATTGCTCACATTCATTTTCGCACAGGTGCTTAAACTGCTGGTATTAATATTAAATTTCAATATGAAACACGTTGCCGTATACCTAATGCTCGTTCTTGGAGGGAACGAAAGTCCCACTGCCGATGACGTGAAGGCTGCTCTTGGATCGGCTGGAATTGAAGCAGATGATGCCTCGCTTACTCGACTCATTTCAGAATTGGAAGGAAAAGATTTGAATGAACTCTTGGCTTCTGGTAAGGATATGCTCGCTAGCTTCGGTGGAGGTGGCGGCGGTGGAGGAGCTGCTGGTGGTGATGGTGCTGCTGAAGAAGAGGCTGCTGAGGAGGAGGAGCCCGAAGAAGAGGAGGCTGATATTGGTGGTGGTATGGATATGTTTGGTGGAGGAGATGATGAAGGAGATTATTAAATTTTCAATGCTTCTTCCTGTAACAAAAAGAAATAGGACATATTTTTATCCGACTGGATTTTTTTATGTAGGAATAGGAATGAGGATGGTGTTGGATGATGTAGTTAGGTTGTACGTGATTGTAATCTTTGTCGTACGCGCTCTAGCAATCGGAGAAGAAACAAATTAACTAGAAACTGAAAGTGTAACTACTGCTAACTCACTGATATTTTCAGTTATATTTATAGCTCTAGTGCCTTGTATTGAAATCATTTGAAATTTTGGGAATATATTGCGATGTAGCATGTTGTGACTTCATTGCTTAGGGTTCAACGGTCAACCCCCATTTCAATGCAAGCAGCTTGGTCGAAAAAGAATATGCACCAGAAAGCAATAATAAATATGTTGGATAAAACCTAAAATGATTACATTCATTTATTTTTTCTGGACTCGGTAATGGCGAAGGGATTTAAAGATTTTGGTTTTCTTGCCACGTATTAGTGATGCCCATTGAAATCGTTTTCATAAAGATGCAGACTTTTGACAATCTCGTTTCCAGATTTTATAGGTTCGCTTTCACAAATTTTTTAGGAGATACCTTAAGGACAGCTTTACCACGGTTAGTGCCGTCAAATAGAGTCATCAAAGCGGGATGAAAATTTTCAATACCCTCCACAATATATTCGGAGTGTATCAATCTTCCTTCTGTAATATATTTGCTCAATTCCCCTATTGCATGCCGGTACTCTTTTCGAAAGTCGAAGACGACGAAACCTTTCATTGACGCACGCTTTACTAAAAGGTTCATATAATTTCTCGGACCAGTGATTGTTTGAGGAGATATGCTGCTATCGGAATTATACTGTGATATGGCACCACATAAAACAACTCTGGCCCCCAAGGCTAGATTCGACAAAGCTGCTTCTAAGAACGGTCCTCCCACATTATCGAAGACAATATTAACACCTTTAGGACACGCTGCTTCGCTAATGACTCGAGAAAGTGATTTCCCTGCAACTTTATAATTTATGGCCACATCGACAATGTCATTATCTGTCAGCCATTTGCACTTTTCATCCGATCCTGCCGTACCAATAACTCGACATTTCATTATACGTTTCGCAATCTGAGCAACAATCGACCCCGTTGCACCAGCTGCACCCGAAACCAACACAGTGTCTCCTTCTTTCGGCAATCCAACACGGTAAAATCCAAAATAAGCAGTCAGACCAGTCGTCCCTAGAACTCCTAAATATGCCGATGGGGATATCCCATGTAACATTCGAGGCAAAGGTTTGACATACCTCATCCCGTCTTCCGATATGGACACATACGTTTGCACCCCACCAACATCACATTTCACCATCTGACCGACACGCACTTCTCCTGCCTTATTATTATTACTAGTATTACTAGTATTATTATTGCTATTAATACCTGTACGACACCTACTTGCTATGACTACGCCTACGCACGTGGCCCTCATAACATCCCCAAGTTTCACAGGAGGAAGGTAACTCTTAGCATCGGACATCCATCCTCGCATGGCCGGATCGATAGAAATGTGTGTCGTTTGAATTAGAATTCCACCGGCTGGAGCCGAGGATGAAATGAGTGTTTGATCTATGCAGAAATCGGATGCCTTTGGTCTGCCGCGAGGACGATTTACTAGGAGAATTCTCGTGTTGATTAATGTCGTCATGGCAGGTGTGTTATATGTTATACGATTTATTATATTATGTCATGAATATCATACTTCTTGTATTATTAATGTTCTCACTAGATTCTGGATCGACCGACAGATTTTTTGCGCATCGTGCACACAAATTCTATGTAATACGTAACGCATCTAAGAGACAACCTTTTTAAAGACTCTGTATCTCACGATTGAGGCAAGCTATCATTTTTTTCAAACATCCCGCATGAAGATAAAAAGATCGCAGATACATATGATTGATTCGACGACTTTGTGAAGATAGTTGAACAACCCAAAAAATCATGCACTAATTGCACTAATTTAACTAAAGTTCTCGTAGGATTCTACGTAGACTTCTTCAGTGGTTATCCTGGAGTATTTCGTTTCCTTCGTAATTACGATTATTTTTAATCCACGGCAACATCAAAAACGCTATGATAAGGAATTTGGGGTACTTGAAATAGTCAAAACTAAGCTTATAGAAGTGAAATTATAAAATTTCGCTTTAAAGGGGCCCGGATAGCTCAAAATAATGGTCTTTTCGAGACCTTATATCTCACGATAGAGCAAACTATCGCTTTTTTAGAACACTCATCATAAAGACAAAAGATAAAAGATATACATGATTCGTTGAACGACTCTACAAAGATAGTTTATCACCCCAAAAATTCATTCAGTATTTAACTAAATTCTCTCGTAGGATTCTACGTAGAGCTTTGAAGTGGTTATTCCAGATTATCTCAACTTCTCTTCAATAACATTCATTATAAATTAGCAGAGACATAACAACTAGTATGATGAGGAGTTAGAGGTAATTGAAATGGTGAAAAATAAGCTTTTAGAACTGAAATTAACCATTTCCTGGCGTACAGGAAATGGATAACTTCTACTCTTGTACCAGAATTATTTTTGTGCGCGTTTTACGTACACGTGTTCTGATTCTGATTGGTGCAGCCCTGACCCGATTTTTTACTATTTCACCCTCGGAACAGATTTCGCTGACAAAACTGAAGTATTAATTTTCTAACTATGAACGACGGACATCTTACAAACACAGAAGCAAGGAGAACCACTGCAGATGACATTCGTGAGATGGAGGATCTCTTACCATCGATTTTAAGAAAGCATGGTGCCGTGGATGCGAAGGATGGGGATTCGATTGATATATTGGATGGCGAGCATTTCATGGGACTGGTATGTATCTTAGCGTTGCTCTGAGAACTATTAATAATAATACATGTTTTTGAAGCATACCTATATATATTTTTAAGGACAAGTCACTTGTATTGAAGTTTTATTGATATAAAATGTAAATTTTTAAGGCGGTCGGTGCTCGTAAGATTGTGAATCGAAATTATGTTAAAATACTAAAAAAGCGATATCAAGCCTTGTTAAATTTACCTGATCATCTGTGGGATTGTAGCTTGCCATTGCATGTGATTGCGTCGGAGGTACGGAATGGTAAAAGACAATGGAAAGATGTTGAGCTCTTGCTATCGAAGTTCCCTCCTAATATGGCCAAGCAAGCGCTGATATGGTTAGATGATTATTGTGAAATTTGTCCTTTGCACTATACAGAACATAATGCACCTCGATCTATAATTGAAAGAATGTTAGAATTGGCACCTGAAGCTGCTTTCATTCACGATGCTTATGGAGAACTTTCTCTTCACAAAGCCGTGAGAGAGGGAAATATCGTGGCAGTGGAATTATTGATAAAAACTTATCCACGGAGTCTTTTCGTCAAAGATGATTCAGAACAGGAACCAATACAGCATGTATTTCAACGGTCATCAAGGAAACATGCCATTCTCGGTGCGATAATAAGAGGCATTATTATTAGATTGACTGACAATGCTTCTTCTATCGACTTTGAGAAAATCGTGACAATCATAAGTACGCTGATTGTCAAAAAGTATGATTGTGATAGTGCATCTCAAGTCTTTCACAATTTTATAGTAAATGATGATAATGGAGATGACTGTGACATGTATGTGGCACTTCTTATGATGCACAGTATTTTAAGTAAGAACACGGATGTTGTTCGTCTTAAGCCGTGCCTCAAAATTGTGTTTGGAAATCTTTTAGGTATGCACATTTTTTCAATGGCTGTCGAATATAGATTGCTGAATATTATCGAGCGAGACGAAAATACGAAATATATTCGAAGTGGAATTTCGAAGCGGGCGAAAACATGACACGAATTAGTTGTTTTTTTACCTTATACTATTTAAAGTTGTTGATGGTTTGTGACACATCCACATTTTATATATAATTTCGCTTTTATCGAACAAAAACTTGAAGAATACTATTTTCAACCTTAATTTTTATTATCTACTCTTCTAATATCTACATTATTTCGCTTCTATAAGTCAAATTTTGAAAATACTTTATTAACAGCGTTAATCTTACTTGTTACCAACTACTCTTGTAATAATTTCAAGTGACAATTTAGAACTCGTCCTCTTCATCAGTCACAGGTTTTTAAAGGCGAAACAATGACTTGCGTCATCATTTTACCATTTATTCAAAAACTTTGGATGTAATTAAATCTTCAATCAATATGATGAAAGTTCAACAACAAGTCAGAATGAGAACAATATTAAGTAGGACCTAACTTTTCAAACAAACAAAACTAATTGGAAAAGACGGCGTCACGGTTTGTATGTAATTCACATGTCAATAAAACGTAACTACCGTAAATTATCCAGTAGTTTGAATGATTCTCAATATTAATGTCTTCATAATTTTAAAAGTCTACATCTATTATGTTTAGTTTCTTCGTCTCTTTCTCTCTCTATGATATTCAACAACCTATATTCGACCGCCATTGACATTGTATGTACTCCCACAAAATTCCCAAACACAATCTCGAAGTATGGCTTCAAATCGAGGATATCGGGTTCTTTACTAAGCATACAATAAAACGTGAGTAACATCTCATACATATCACAGTCATCTCTGTTTTCATATGATTCAACAAAACACTTCAAGATTTTAGGTGTAAATGCGTCTCCATCATTACTATCATATTTTTCAATTATCAGCTCTGTCATGATTGTTGTGATTTTTTCGAACTGGGGAAATAAAACATCATTACACAACCCAAACATTAGGCCTCTGATTATTGCGCTAACTATTGGAAATTTTTCCGATTTCTTTACAAATGCGAAATAGATTGGATCACGTCCCAAATCATCATTCATGAAGAGACTTTGTGGATAAATCTTCGTTAAAAACTCTACTGCCACAGCGTTGCTGGAATAATGAACAGCTCTATGAAGAGGTAGCCAATCACGTATATTCTGTATGCGAGCAGCTTCTGGAGCCAATTCCAAAATTTTCATAATTGTAGATCGTTCTGCTGCAACATGAAGAGGACAAAAACCAAAGTAGCCGTCCTTCCACCTGATCGCTTGCTTTGCCATGTGAGGAGGGAGCTTCGATAACAAGAACTCAACATCTTTCCATTGCCTATCACTTTTGTCATCTGCCTCATGAGCAATCAGATGCAATGGTAAGCTACAACCATTCAATTCATTAGAAACTGGTATTGTTGATAGGACGTCATACCGCCTCTTCAGTTTGTTTACGTAATCTCGGTTTACATTCCTACGCTTCTCATCCGCCTAAATTTTCATTATGAATCAATCAATCAATGTATTGAATAAAAATCCTAATTTACTAAGATACATACCAGTCCCATGAAATGCTCACCATCCAATATATCAATCGAATCCCCATCCTTCGCATCCACGGCACCATGCTTTCTTAAAATCGATGGTAAGAGATCCTCCATCTCACGAATGTCATCTGCAGTGGTTCTCCTTGCTTCTTCAACATAGTTTGTGATGATGGTCATCCCGCCTTGCTCTAACAATGCCCTTGCATTCTCATCTGCATTTATAGCTGCAGTTCTCCTAGTTTCACTTTCAAGACTTATACTGATTTTACTATGAATACTCATGGCAGTAATTTTTTGAATTAGTGGAAGGAGAATGGATTGAATGTTTTTTAGTATTGCTTGTAGTGCACAAATATGTAAAATCCATTATGTTTTGTTTTTCTCTTTTCTCTTTGAAAAAGATCAATGGTGTGAAGACTGAAAGATTTATTTCATGATCATGATCTCGTGTATTTCATGAATGATGCGTGCCATGCATCATGTGCCACGCTTTTTGACCTATGCAATCTCTACAATGACCAAAATGTGTTAACTATGTGTATGAATACATCACCACCTAATCGGTTACTAATTTCTACAACTCTGTCCACATTTTGTCCAGAGAGGGGATATGAATTGTGTTTGTCATTCTACATAATGGTGATACATGGCAACATGTATACCTTTGGACCTAGAAAGCCCGTCCAATTTTTATAAAACAACTGATACAAAAATCGCATAAATTGAGAAAATCACTGCTACTATGCATGTATCTTGTTTAGGAAGTGCGAAATACAAATATATTGCATGTATATTTCATACGTACTACGGTTGATTGATTGATTGATTGATTGATTGATTGGTAGAGATAAAGATATCAAAAATATCAACAATTGTGTATGTCCGTACGTCACAGTCACATGTTGGGGTTGGGGTTAGGGTTAAGCTCTAGGCTCTAGCTAGAGTTGTCAACTGCCAGCAAAATTCCTAACTATAATACTAACTATTCCAACTTTCAATTTAACTATACTGACAAACAACTGACAAACAACTGACAAACTTCTCGAGAACAAGCAGCGGTGAATTTCTGTATGGCAACGAAGCGAACTACGCCTTTCCAGCGTACTTATGCTCTCATATAATACGCTGTGAGAGTGACGCATCGGAATACATCGAATGAATCAAATACATCGGTTGTGATAGCGTGCGAATGCCTCTTCTGTGTGTACTTCGGGCGAGAGTGCAAGGTCGGATTCAAGCGCAAAGCGGACTCGTATATCAAAAACTTCAAAATACCGTTCCGTACTGACAACTAGACGCAACACTATACGTCGCAGCATCAGGAGAAGGGGAAACAAAATAAGGAAGCGAGCGAGGAGGAGAAAAAGAATTGCTTGCTGGGCTGCCACCGAGATTGATATCATTAAGTAGGAGCATCAAGAACTCGTTGCTGCCTATCATAACGAAGCCTCACTTCCATCAGCACTGAATGTGGGCGATGATAACACCACCTTTGAAGAAGCCTGGTCTATTTTGAAAAGTCGTTTCAAGTATTTGCTACGATTCTATGGAGGCGTGGCAAGTGTCTTTCCAGGAACTAGCCAGGTCGAGAAAGTGAGTTTTCGATTGTGAAGAGCGAGAAGACCGTGTTTAAGAAGGCTCTGGTTGACCTTTCTGTTGAAGGAATCCTCCATGCCAAGCAGTTTGACGAGTTGAAGGGACTCTAGCTCTAGGTCATTGCTATAATTTGCATCCTTTGCACTTCTCACGTTCAGTTAGTATCACTACACATTGTTATACAGCACCAAAAACTAGGGTTTTCTATGTGTAAAACTGTTACTCTGTATCTGGCAAAGAAGATACACACTATTAGATGTTATCAAAATAAATATACAATTGAAAAATAAATCTATTTCTGACTTTTTACACCCGAACACCAAGTCACTGGAGAATCCGTATTGATGCCGTAAATAAATTTCGCGTCAAGCAGTGAATAAGCTATTTACGGATTTTACGGATAAGTCCATAAATAAAGAGCCCTGCACATCACACACAACAAATACAAAAGGAATAAATTTGTTAATTTGATACTCTCAGATTGATACACCAAGCTCCTACGGCATCGCTTAAACTCCAGCATTTTCGATTCTCATCGCTTGGTGCAATAAGTCTTATCACACTCCACCACAGGGTTCTCGGTCCCTTCATGGTGAAGAGAGGCGGTGTGTTACTCTCCTCGTTAATTCTCCTGAACTCTCCTTCTTTATTCTCCTCCATCATTGCTCATTGCTTTGTAAAATGAACGTAATGCTTTTTGGCAGTTGGTTGGCAGTTAGCAAACTATTTTAGTGATGACAGTTAGTTCTAGCGAATGTACCAGCTACACAGCTCTGGAATCTGGAATCTGGAATCTGGAATCTGGAATCTGGAATCTGGAATGGAATGGAATGGAACACGGAACACAGCTCAGAAATACATTGTGATTGTGCCTAAAACAAGAAAACTGTATTTTACGGTACATGTAATAATAGTTGTCACGCAGTCACGCATTCCCAGTCGAATCACACATCACACATCACACATCACACATCACAGGTTTCCCATTCCATTCCATTCCATTCGTATCCTATCGTGTCCTGCCAACCACACACATTGTCACATATTTTCTATCTTCACCTTCTCATGAAACGACAGGTTTATTATTTGGAAATATGTTTGTGAATGTGCATGTGCATGTGCGTGCAATGTTAGCGGTAGATGTATTCATGTTCCTTGTCGGTACATTTATTATTCATTCGTGTTTTATGAATCATAAATGTACGAATCTCGAGATCCATGCGCAGGCTTTCACACCTGATAATTCTTACACATTATCACAGTCACAGTCACAGTCACGGTTGGACCTCGTTGCCTTGGAAGCTCTGTATAATTCAACGAATGGGGCACATTGGATGTACCTGTACGATGGACGACCAGGTTTGATGCATTATGGTAGATGGTTCGAATCCGAAGATGTATGCAGCTGGTATGGAGTTTTGTGCAATGATCAAAATCGTGTACAGACTATTACGTTAGAGGTGAGTCACAAGTTGCATGCTTTTTTGTCATGGAGATACCATTGGTAGATAAGAAATCTCAAGATATTGTGCGATTTCAATTGTAGCAAGTAAATCTAGCTGGAAGTTTGCCATCGGAAATTGGTTATTTGAGTCATCTCGAGGTACTGAAACTGCGAGGAGACGGTATTAATGGAACCCTTCCTACGGAATTAGGATTACTTCAGGATTTGCAGTATATGAGAATGATTGATACGCAGATCAGTGGTAGTTTACCTAGTGAAATTGGGGAAATGTCTTCGATGAGAGCTATCGATATAATATGGAGTGAAATATCTGGGACAATACCCACTGAGATAGGTAACCTTAGGAATATGTTTCATTTTCAAGTTGGAGTTGGAGGTGTTAGTGGTAGTATTCCATCTGAGATTGGTCAGATGACACGACTGGAAGCTTTTTGGTTATATTTGAATGAGGTTCAAAACTTTCCCACTCAGTTTGGCCTTCTAGATAACTTACAAAGTCTCTACTTGTTTCATAATAACATCAACAGTACGATTCCAACAGAACTATCAAATGCAGAAAATTTAATAGAGCTTGATTTAAGTGTAAGTTTCGTGTTGATATAATGAATGATTTATTGGAGAACATTTTGATATGTCGACCTTTTAGAATAATTTCCTGCATGGGACTATCCCGCCAGAACTTACAACTTTACAATATTTGAGAAAATTTGATGCGGAAGTGAGTGTGTACTTTTAAACTATTTTACCACAAATAAAGTTGTGGTAATTTAATAATTTTATCATGCAGGAAAACAACCTTTCTTGTGGCGACGACGACTCGTATTGTTTCCGAGAGTATGTTGAAGTTGCCTTAGATCCAGAGGTAGAGAGCTGTATGTGCGCAAGAGACTGGATTCCACTTAAAACAATATTACTCTTATCTGGAACCGCGGGTGCTGCGGCTGCCATTTTACATTTTCGCCAAATAAAGCGAGAACAAGAACGACAATAAGCACGAACTTCGTAACATTTGGATCAAGACCTAATGATAATTTATCTTTCCTTGTTTTATGTGTAAAGAAGAAAATTTTGAAATACCTATCCCCAATTTTGTAGATTAATTTGTTTAAGTGGCTCAAGTTGAAGCTCTCGTCGATTATTCCCAAAGTTCAAAAGTGAATATTTGTTGAGAAATTTGCTTTAAATAGAAAAGGCGATGTATTTATGAAAAATTGCTCCTCTCGTTCAGCTCTATCAGATGGCTTTTTCGGTTTATCACTTCTCCGAAGATAACGCGCAAAATTCTAACAAAGTACGCCTTTACACCCCCTAAAACCAAAATCCAGCCCACTCTACAAATTCCCTTTAAACCATGGCAAGAACAAATAAACATAAATCATTAAACAAGGAAGCAGCGTACGGTCGAAGCTTAAATCATTTTTGCAAAACAATTGATCCGAAGAAGAAGGTAGGGTTAGGGTTGGAGTTACGAGGTACATAAGCTAATTTGTTGAGGGTGGAACATTGATTTCGCACTCCTCCCAAAACAATGGATTAGCAAGCGATTGTAAAGAGTGGAACAAACCTAGACATTATTCGAAGCTCAATGAAAAACTTTTCCAAATAGAACAATTTTGATATTGAATATGATTTTCTTCACCCAAAATCATCTTAAAGTAATTATTACACGACGAGAAAAAGTAGCATAATTTTTGCAGCAAATGTATGCTGCAATCAATATAATCTGGAGTCTAACGCTTTTTTTTCGTACAATGGCATTCCCGACTTCATAATTAACTCAAGCAAGCCTGTGTATCGTTTGAGACTTGAGACTCGATTGAAGTCGATTCTTTATCAACGCAGTTTTTCTTAGCTTTTGGATTGTCTGGGTATAATTTAAGAATTGGATGCAAACATAATAAATAAAATAAACACCTTTCGTGTATATGTAAATGTATTTGATACTTTATATTGTAGTTTATTTCAACGTGTAACACGTTAATACGGTACACCTCCCATCACTCTACCTCCACAACGATTTCCACCAGAAGACATTTCCCAATTCACACCAATTTCTTCGCAACGGCCACGGAAGATACTAATGCCAACAAAATTAGCAAGTTGCTCGCAACACTGACTCGCGGCAAACTTACACGATGCCGATGCCACATTGTTGCTACGTACATTGTCCATCAACAGTTCCAGAAACAAGTTTAAATATTTTCTCTTGAAAGTAGTCTTTCCAATATTTCTCGCGATTGTAGGCAGCTGCTTAAACAACGTTGCACGCAAATCATCTGATTGAGGAAAATGCTTTACTCTACATGCATCCAATAACTTCTCAATCAATGTTACAATAAGCTCGTCATTGGCGTATGTCATGGCATTCTTCAATGTATCGTCATCCATGTCATTATTTCGAACATACGCATAAAATGAAGAAAGTTCACGTAGCATATAAATGCAACCATCCGTTGCTTCCCATGGCATACGATCACGATTTACCTTACAATCCGAACATCCACCATGTGATCTCTTTTTTAACTTGGGTGCCAAACTACCACAGCTATACAATTGACTATCCGTATGTAACGCTGCATCATTTTGTCGAGCAATGTACTCTTCACGTGTCATTGCCGGTTGGTCTTTGGCCAAAGGAATATTCGATTCTATAACAATCATTAGCGGATCAAATACCAACGTACGATCATACACATACGCTCGCAACGCATCTCCGAGCGCTACGGCAGCATCTTCACGCACACTCCAAATCTGATCACATAAATGATCCGTCCATCGTTCAAACAACATGGGTAAATCGTTCGTACAGGCACAAGGATAAGCCTTAACGAACGTCCCGCATGCCAGACATGCTTCGTCCCGAACCGGCCAGCTTTCATCGTGAAAACACATACATAAACTTTGCAATAACATTGGTACGTAGGGCTCTACGTAGAATTTATAGTTAGGATTCGAACCCAGGCGATCGGCTAGTTCGGCAATGGCTTGACAGGCAGCTTCGCGTACAACGTGATTGTCAGCATCTGCCATTTTCACATAAAAGCGGCATACGCGAGAGGCGTTCTTGCATACTTCCATAGCTGCATTGAGATTATTCTCAGAGGAGGAGGAAGGGGAAGAAGATGGAGTAAAGACAAGTTTCCACGTTTCTTTACTATATAGCTGCACACCTTGCGCCAAATAAAATCGATTGAGGCACATAGCAGGCAACAACGCTGGAAAAACTTTTCGAGAAACTGCTTCGGAACCACCTCCACAATCGATCATTTGTAGGATGAATACTCGATGGAGGACACTGGCTGCCATACGAACTTGTGACCAGTTGTCAGCCAGGCATATCTTCAAGACTCGAATGAGGCAGTTCACAAATGTATCTTGAAGAATGATATTGTCGGCGTGATGGATCATTTGTTCCAAACATTGTAGCGCAGCAGCACGGACGTGACGATTGATATGTTTCGAGGCACAGTTTTCAAGAACATCCAAGTATTCCATACCATCGCTGATGTTATCACTTTGGTCAGAAATTGAGGTTGAAGTGTTGAGGGAAGGATTAAAATGGGAAGCGCTTCCTCCAATGCTCGAAGCCAAAGCCAGTATGTTGGTCTCGAGAGAACGCCAGCCGGTCGTATCATCCAATGCCGGCGCTTGAAAGTCAGGCGAGGGAAGTTCGCGATCTTCATCAAACATCGCAGACTGAGTTTTTAAGGATGAGCCTATGTACGACCAGACTTCATTCCGTTGTTGGAGGAAGCTTGGATGTCCTGTCGTGCAAGCAAGGCGCGCATGAGAACCTATCACGCGCGCTACGAGAGTTCGTACGCGTGGTTCGTCATGTTCGAGGTTTTGGCGACAAAGGTCGCACAGGACGAACTTACAAATGGTCGTAGCTGCCGTGTGAATCCATTCGTCTGACAGATGGGAAGGCGACGGAGATGCGATCAAAGATTTATCATCTGTTTGGTTTTCTAGCAGCGTTGATTTAAGCAGAGGTTTGCGTGGTCCGTCAACGTAAACTACGTCTCCGCCATCTTCGTCTTTCAGGTCATTCGATCGACTTAAGCAATCCAAAAATTCTGCAGTTAAAAGCAGACCCACGGCTAATGGTTCCCACCTGCCCTCATTTTTAGCATGAAATAGTTTTAATACGAGTTCAGCTGTAGGTAAAGAAGCAGTAGTAGTGCTCTTGGAAGATTCCTGTTGTTCGTTTAGTTCCTTTGCGACATGAATAGTGGCTTCGGGGAGTTTCGGAGTTCGCCGTAGAAGTGAACGAACAGCACGTTGAGAGCTGGAAAAGTCCATCCTGGGAAGAGAAATAATCAGAATGGGCCACGATCTTTAATTCTGTGTTTGATTAATAAATACATAAATTAATTATTTAATGAACGTGGATTAAGATGTGATGATGAGTAGATGAATGGCGTGTTGATCGCTCAGCTCAGGTATTTCTATACTTTGGGATCTAGGGAGACGGCGGTGTTGTTGGAGTGTAGCTGTAACATCCGATGAATGCTCGATGCTCGGTGGCGTAGACGTAGCTAACTTTGCTCAAATACCGTTAAGTATTGTCTATGTACACAGACACAAGGACAGTTCACCTGCAAATTCATTCATTGAAAAACATCTCGGTTACATGCTTGATGCTTGATGTATAGACAGTAAAGCGTTGTTAATAATTAATTACGTTAAAGATGACAACAAATGATGTGAAATCGCAGCAGAAACGCTCTGTGAAGATATTTGGGCAAGATCCTGCCGTTTTCGTAGCAATGTGGGAAAACATTAGTAGCTGGGCAATGGTGTCCATATTAGGTGGATTCCTAGGTATGCTTGGAATACAAACTAGATTTACTGCTGAGCGAGTGCAGGTGTCTGTGCTGTCTCATGAACCTGTGTTGACTAAGGACCACGACTCTTGCGAATCTTCGAAGAATTGCACTAAATGTATCTCAATAGCAAGACCTGGAGGGATGGAACAACTTCGATTGCTAACGCTTCAAGAAGATGTATGTACTATAGGTTACAACGTAAGGCGTTTATGCCCTGCTCCGTATACTCCGAAAATGACTAATGAGAACTTACCTTCTGACTGCGTTGTTTTGAAAAATAATTATTTTTCCGTAAACTATGCAGATTGTACTATACGTTGGGGGTTGTATGAGTCCGCGAAAAGGTTTGTTGGATGGCCCATTGTTCCGGGCTTTGATGTTGCTGGTATCGTGGAGAAAGTGGGGAAGGACGTAACAGATCTGAAAGTTGGAGATAGTGGTTAGTAGATGATGAAGATTCCTATTTGGTTTTTAGTGTTTGATTCTGACAATTCTAATATGAGAAATTTTTGTACAGTTTTTGGATGCACACTATTTGGAGCATACAGTTCTCGAATAGTTATTCCAGCCAAGCAGCTTCGTCATTTGCCTGACGATATTGCTGCTGCCACCGCGGCTGCCATTCCCGCTGTTTCGTTAACGGCCCTATATGCGTTGAAGTTATCGGGTAATTGGCCTTCACCGACGAAGAACAAAAACAAAGCTGTACTTATTCACTCTTGCGCCGGAGGTGTAGGAAGTATGTTGACACAGATGGCTAAGCTGCTCAATCTGGGGCCTATCGTTGGTGTCGTTGGGCGCAGTGCCAAAGTAGAGGCAGCAAAGAGGCTTGGCTGCGATTTTGTCATTGACAAGAGTACTCAAAACTTATGGCAAGTAGCAGAGACTATTTCCCCTGATGGTTATGCTTCTATTTTCGATGCAAATGGCGTATCCACCTTACAAGATTCATACGAGCATCTGGCACCCACGGGTCGATTAATAGTATATGGATTCCATACAAATTTACCTACAAGCGCAATGTTATCACCGTTTGAATGGTTTCGAATGGCAAAAAAGATGTTAAATATGCCCAAATTTGATCCAATGGATTTAACGGTCGACAACAAATCGGTTATGGGTTTTAATCTTTCATTTTTTTCACAGGAAGAAGATGTTGTCGAAGAATTATTTGATAAGATATGCACTTGGCTTAACAGTTCACAATTACATTGCCCAAATGTAGTCGAGATGAATATTGCTGAAATTGGTGAAGCTCATACTCTTATACAGAGTGGAAAGAGTATTGGTAAAATTGTTTTGTCAACTGATACCTAAAGAAGACGCCTTAAGCTGGCTTGCCGCTGAGAAAAGGGTAGCAGTAGTCGTTATATAATATCGCCTCTTGCACGTACGTCAGACCCATATTCTTGCACTAATCCAGTTACTTATTGTTACCTTTATACTTGATTTAGCATTTTCATACCTATTCCAAGAGAGCCAAGAATCATCGGAGTTTGTTGACCAGGATAAATTGATCAAAGTGCCTGTCTCATGTTTACAAATTGGAACCAAGGTGGGGAGATACTAAAATTAAAACACATACAAGTAGACGCAAATACTTTATTCCTTTGTTGTTTCCTATCCTTATCACCGCTGCGTCAACTAATGACACGGATCTAACTTCTCTCAGTCGGTGAAGTATTACACTTTTGCAATTTTTCCCCAAACAAATTCACAAGCTTTGCGACGGTCGATGAACAAAATGATACTTTGAAGCATATACAAGATATAAAAAGTAGATAAGAATTTTATTGTAGCCTCGACAACAACAACAATATTGACTATTCTGAGAGGCCACGTGCGCTTCAATTTAGATCGGTCAACTTATGGGCCCTTTCGAAGTCTAGCTCATAACCAAAGCCGGTGTTCTTTGTGATTATTGATAGCTATGGACCGTTAAATGTGAAATAAAATCCAATCTTACTGACATTCATTTTCAACAGAGTCGAAACCCATGATTTTCAACTGTATTTATTTCATTAACATTTACTCTTGTAACAGATATAGATTACTCCATAGTTATAACTTGTTCCCTTCATCAATCACTGGTTCAGAAGAGGCGTAGTAGCAAGTGTTATATGACCGAAACATATAATACGCGTCATCATTATCCCTGTTTTCTTAACCATGAATTCTGAGGTATCACTAGTCCATTCTAAGTTCTTATTGCCATACACAATAGCGCCGCTTTAAATTTCTTCTTAAATAAGACATGAACATCTTTTCTTTTGTGATCCTTAGAGCTCGCAGGATTCGTGATTCCTGACTCTTGTGATTCTGCAACCGCCTTCGCTCGGAAATAAATTAATTACTTGAATCCTTTCTTAACTTCACCAAAGTGACCAACTACAAGCGAATCAATTCCATTTACACCTTTTGGTAGTTTGCCATCATCTCATGTTTCGAATCGTCAAAAAACAGTCCATATCTCCGTGCCAAAACCGGTTCGGTAGCAACGTACCAAAGTTTTTAGAAAATCAATCCCTATTTGTACTCGAAACATCCAGTATCCTATGATAAGGGTGAATATCTATAAGATATTGAGTAAAGATATGATTTTGGTCTTCAAATACGTTCCTTATAGGTGTTGATGAAACTGATTTTTTAGTGAGCTCGCTCTAGTGTTACTCCAGTGGAAGTCTGCCCTTTGCCTATCAATTCATTCTGTGAATGTACGGCTCTCGATACTCTTACCGCTTCTGCGTACGTTAGCTTTGATTTTTTAGCTACGACTGGTAAAGTCCCGTTATCTTCAACACGCTCCTCATTCGAGCTAGAGGCATTGATCAAAGCTGACAAATGTTCCCATCCCATTATATATAGGAAGGGTATTGTGTTATTTCATTTCAACAGAGAAGGCAACGATTTTATCAAGAACATCAGTCCAACACATGACAAAGGAAGATTTTGATACTAGAAGTATGCAAGATCGAGTAATAGCATATCATGTCTCTTTGGAAGAACACATAGGCTCTGGACTAGGGTGCGAGAATGTAGAAGACGACAATGATTTTACGAAGGACGACGTGGCTCTGCCAGTCGGCTATGAAAAAGAAAATGAGGGCGAATACTTTGGTCCTGAAGGCATACCTGACATCGATGAGACGATTGACACAGAGAATGCAAGGACTGAGGCGGACTCACATGATAAATTTGTCGGTGCCGAAATTTTATTACCTAATCGAGGAGATCTTACACTCATGGCTAAAGTGAAGAGGAAAGTCAAGTCAGATGATAGGAACAGCCCAAACTTTTATAACTCGTTACGAGATCACAGCGTGTATGAAATACAATTTCCAGATGGAACAACTGACGAGGTTGAAGCTAACTTCGGAGTGTGATCCTGAGAGACAACAGTACCGAATGTTGAGGGAAATTCCAGATCATCGGAAGGACAATACTGCCTTAAATGTGGCCGACGGGTCATACTAGACTCGAGCAGGGAACCCGATACCTAAAAGCACTACGAAGGGCTGGAACTTGCTAAAAGAGTGGGTTGATGGGAGCATGTATTGGGTTAGACTGGCAGAGATCAAGGATGCTTATCCTGTCCAAGTAGCAGAATATGTCTTAGCAAAGGGCATTGCTCACGAGCCAGCGTTTAATTGGTGGGTCCATAAGGTCATGGAAAGAAAAGAAAGGCTAATAAAAAGGGTAAAGAGTAAATATTGGCGGACTACACATAAGCACGGAATTGAGATCCCAAAGTCGGTAGAAGAAATTATGAAATTGATAAGCTTACGGGGACTAGTCATTGGACTAGGGCCATAGAGAAGGAAATGAAGAATGTCCGAATCGCGTTTGAGAAACTTGACAATGTGTCGAAAGAACACATGAGAACTGGTAAAGTCAAACCTGGATTTACTTATTGCTCGACTCACATGATTTTTGATATAAAGATGGATGGGAAATTTACGAGGAAGGCACCTTTGGTGGCAGATGGGCACAAGACCCGCCCGCCATCGTCAATTACATATTCGAGTGTTGTTTCACGGGATAGTGTTTGAATTGTTCTTACCATAGCATCATTGAATTCACTTGAGGTATCAGCGTGCGATATAGGCAATGCATACTTGAATGCACAGTGTCGAGAGAAATTATGGACAGTCGCTGGCCCCGAGTTTGGCAGCGACAAAGGCTCGATTATGATCATTACGAGGGCCCTCTATGGCCTGAAATCTACAGGAGCAGCGTAGAGGTCGACTCTAGCCGCAACTATGGAGACGCTGGGGTGCCGGCCGACGCAGGCGGAAGCAGATGTGTGGATTAAACGAGCAATGAAGAAGGATGGAGAGCCATATTATAAATTAATGCTCATCTATGTTGACGATGTCCTACATATCGCAGAGCACTCTGAAGAAGACATGGCGTAACTTGGTCGAAAGTACAGATTAAAAGATAATGTAGGCCCGCCAGATAGATATCTGGGTGGGAATATAGAAAAGGTACAGACCGATGATGGTTCTGTGGCCTGGAGTCTCAGCTCCTACGATTATTTGATCAATGCTGTACAACAGGTTAAGAATGAGCTCATTAGGAAGGATCTCACACTCAAGCAGTTCGGCACAGGTTTGCGTCCATACCCGGCATGTTATAGACCAGAGGTAGATGTGACACCAGTTTTGGACGAGGAAAGAACTAATCGGTTTCAAGGGATTTTAAGGTGGGCGATAGAGCTAGGAAGGATTGATATCCTAACAGAAGTTAGCTGCTTATCCCAATATTTAGCTGAACCGAGAGAAGGGCACCTTGTTGCCATCTACAAGATATTCAAATACTTGAGCTTGCGCCTGAGGATAGTAAGGGCAGGATTGTGTTCAACGGTAAGTCTATGTTTATAGATTATGCAACCTTCAATGATTTCAATAGGGAAGAGTGGCTGGATTTTTATCATGATGCACGAAAAGAGTTCCCGATAAGGATGCCTGAACCGTTAGGGAATCCAGTACATGTGCGTGCGTATGTGGATGCAAACCATGCGGGGAATATGAAGACTAGAAGATCACATTCTGGAATGTTAATACATGAACCAAGCGCCAATTATTTGGTATAGCAAACGTCAGAATACAGTGGAGGCATCAAGTTTTGGGTCTGAATACATCGCGTTGCGGATCTGTACAGAGATGATAGAGGCCCTAATGTACAAGCTAAGATGTTTCGATGTACCAGTACAAGGCTCATCAGATATTCTATGCGACAATCAGTCAGTGGTTACTAATTCGAGTGTTCCAACTTCGGTTCTCAACAAGCGACATAAATGCTATATGTTACCATCGTGTCCGTGAAGCTCAAGCGGCAGGTATGATACATGTTGGATGGATCGAAGGGGAAAAGAATGCAGCAGACCTTTTTACCAAACGAAAGTAAGAGGAGATTTATTCAGTTTATCTTTGGCGATAATTTAACGCCATTGCCATGACGTAAGTTTCTTCTCGCGAAGTACCTCCTGGCTGAGCGATAACCAGGTCGGTGGGCCCAAGCTTACGCACTATCCCTTGTAAGCTTGCGGGGGCTAGATTAGTTTCACTGTGGTGGGCTATTCTAGCCCTTTCGGCGAGTGGCGTCGGATTGCGGTCTTGCTCGGATCGTTTTTCGAGTAGTATCCTGTTATAGTTTTTACAAGCGACTCCTACTACCTTTTATTACCACCTTCTAACCTTTAGTGTTGAGTTAGCAACCTATCATTAGCCTACATCTACTATTATTAACCTACGTGCTTAGACTAGTCTAGTTAAGCATCTTTTTCCCGTATACCATTGCAATCTACATGTGCAGTTGCTTTCCTACATGGTATATTGGTTGAACAGCAGTATCCTCTGGACAAAGGTTACACACACCTCACT
>Ga0115008_10001295_pt1 | contig 20001 bp, 13 predicted proteins | sample FraStrMetagenome_FD_87164 | JGI IMG/M metagenome (GOLD analysis project Ga0115008, IMG submission 87164) | Marine eukaryotic phytoplankton communities from Arctic Ocean - Fram Strait ARC3M Metagenome | ecosystem: Environmental > Aquatic > Marine > Oceanic | place: Fram Strait | collected...
ATGAGATAGCTGTGAGTTCAAGTATGGATTAGGTACATGATTTTGGGCAGCATACGAGCTGGGAAGAGGAGGCTCAGTAGCCTTCTTTGGGGGTATCTTGTCGTAATCAAACTGAAGACGCGGATAAAGTTTGTCAGGTTTGTTCACCATAGTTGTTGCTGAATTAAAAAATGTTACGGAATGCTCTGCTTTTCAAAAGGTTTCAAACAGTTTTGTTCTGTATATCATTGCCACACATTGAAAAAATAATGTTGGGCATCGAAGAAAAGATGAATGAGTGAATGCTACTGCCTATACGTAGGATTTTTACCCTTGGACACTCCTACGGTCCTACGTAAAAGAGTGATCGCGGTGGTGGTGAGAGAGAAACATTATTTTGCGAGTTTTGTATTTGGTTTACACGTGGAGGATTTGAAGGCACACGTGCCAGTAAACCTTTTTTATTTGTTTTGACGTTAGTAAATTTATTACTTGAAGTAAAGCATAGATTTATATAAGATATATATATATATATATATATACCGTATATATATATACATACATACTTCGCAGTAATATTTCTTAAATACATTTTATCATATAATAAGGATGTGATGGTGAAATGGGAAAAGAATGAAATATTGCTGATGGCTTTCATGGTTCATGGGGTCGCACATATCCAAGTTTTTATGGTGAATTCAGTAGATTCTATGATATCATTTCTTCATTCGCTTCAATTCTTACCTGTACCTGTACACTGGTTACGTTATTGCGACACAAAACCTGTATACTACATCAGTAAGATTGATGATAAGAACGAGTGGACGACAAAGTCATTGGCAAATTGTATTAAGGTGAAATGTCTGTAATTGGTAAATGAAAAAGTTAGCGATGACGTTTGGCTTCCGCAAATGGAATGGAAATGTTAAAATTTAAGGCTGCAGTGAGATTTCAGGAACGTTTAATCACAAATCAAATACGGTTAGAAAACTTAGTCAACTGTTTTTCTAATGATAAACAATATAAATGCGAGTCTCAAAACTTGTAGTATAATGTCACGTTTACGCAACCTGCTGATATGTGCAATATTGTCGGTCATATATACGGTACCCTTTCTTGAAGGATCATCAACTAATGAATAAGATAGACATATTTGTATTATGGTTTCCTTAAAATGGAAAAGAATAATATCAAGCAAAAAAAATCAACTAATGAATAAGATAGACATATTTATAGTATGTTTTCCTTAAAATGGAAAAGAATAATATCAAGCAAAAAAAGCTCATTAGTTTCAAGTCTTCTATTTGAACATAATTACTGGTATCTTTCCTTCTTGAATTTTTCAAATAATAGCTTCGGCAACCTGTAGCTATGGAGTAGAGACTTTAACAGACGGTTATTGGGTTTCGATTGGACAAATTGTCTCAATCTTCTTCTTACACATGGTTCACAAAGATTAATGTGATTGTACTTCCATAAACTCGTCTTCGATCCAAACTCATATCATCTTATAAGTATTAACGTCCCCAAACAATTTAGCGATTTTATATTCGTTGTTACCCGAAATTTACTCTTTTCCTCTACTTGCCTAAGAATAATCCAACCTTTGCGCAAAGAATTCCCAACGGAAAGGTGTTTTTACTATTTACAAATGCAATGAACTGTAGAATACACCTTCTCGCTTTAGTAATCAACTGTTCCCGACGATAATTGTCTTGCTAACTCCCCCAAATACCTTCAAGCACGGATTGTTGTACCTTCATAACTTCCTGTAAATGTTTGAACTTCAATCCATAATACCCGGATTAGACGTGTTGATGAACTCATCGTCGTCTTTTCCATTCTTACAAGCAAGTTATGTTCTTGCAGCTGCTCTTACAATTTCTTCGAACTTCAAAATTGGATTAGTAAGGCAGGACTTCAATCCCTTCAAAATGTAATCAAGTTCTTAATCGTCCTTCAGACGATCATCAAATGTCATACAAGATGAGAGGACCACGCTTAGTTCTACAGGAATGTCTTCGAAAATTCCGCTGAGCATTATTTCATCTATGAACCAGCACGTTCGGAGATTTGAATTCACATGCGGTTCTTACCTTGCTTTATATGACGCCATTGGCATCGACATGTTCTAAATGCCGAAGGACTTTCCTCATTCGCTTAAAGTCATCTTTCATAACCATTGGTTGTGCACATCTCGAAGAGCCTTACATTGTTCCTAAAAGAACCAATTTTTCATTTTTTTTTCGGAACTGTTACCTCGTTCAATTTATGTGCTCCTAAACGCTTCGATAATTCAGTTATCGTTTCGTTAAGGGTAATGACTCTAGCTTCAACACGAACATCTTACGGCAGCAAAAAGGCAACACACAGATCTTGCGGCATCAAAAAAGGCAACACAAATTCAAGATACATATTCTTCGTTCAGAACAATAAGCTTTTTGTCCTATGTGTAATAAATAATACACAATTATTGCCGACGAACGTTCTATTGAATGCTGCTTTCGGTCCATTAGTATTATGATCGAATATGCGGCTTCCACGAAAATATCAAGATTTTTGCCCGACGGCAAGAAAGAAGTATCAGATTAGAATGAACTACCCCTAATGTATGTAGAGGTAGAGTAATGGTTGCTGTTATTTCATTGTCATAGTTGCTTTCTTGAATTATGAAAATGTTTCGAGATATTTTTTCAGAAAGCCCTTTTTTCTTTTTCTTTTTTGGGAAGTAGAGCAGGCATAGTCTTTTTTTTAAATCTATGTATGCTACATGTACTATTGTACCAGGTCTTTTGTGTCGTTAAGTGTAAATTGTCTATCGGCGCGAATATACGTATATTATCTTCGAACGAATATTTTTATACGGGGAACAAAAGATTCACTTATCGAAATAACGTTAAGCAATGCATGTCATACGAATTTTCATTGCATGGAGTACTCGAGGACAGAATGCGACTTTTACCCTCATTATAATATCATAGTAAGGACTCCGGTAGACATTTTATATGAAATATGAAATGGATGAAGATCTGGAACTTATTTTTGTCATTTAGTGGGTTTCCTGACCATCCGTTATCTTTTATCTTTTATATACCGGTACGTGAAAATGAGTGTTTAGATCGTTTCTTTGTAGCACCTAAAATAAACTGAGTTTGGAACAACATAGTTTACCACGTCACACGACAGATTTTTCATTTTTCTTTATCATTCTTTGCGCGCATAAAAATTCTAGATCAAGCAGAGCAGCCCGCAGCACGAAAAGTATTAGGTGAGTGAATTCTGATTGACTTTCTGCTCACCTCGGCTCAAATATGCAGTAACATTCCTATAATTCGATGCTAGCGACGAGTAGTGAGGCACCTTTCGAGGAAATGAACAACACAGATCGATATAATGGGGTGGTGAGATCCCAATGCTGAGGATCTGGAGCAATCCCGTATTGCAATGCTTCAGCTGCACGCCAAAACATCAGAATTCGGAACGGTGTGTAATCCTGGTAAAAAATTCTTAACAGGCTAAATAAATTTTATGATAAAAATTTATATTTTGAAAAAAAAATATTCACTTTTTTCTGTTTATGCACAACGCATTGTAGATTAAATCACTTTAAGCAAACACAACGTTCAAGAAAATGAAATTTGGCCACATTCTACGCGAGAAGACTCTCAAGGAATGGCGTTTCTACAGTGTGGATTACAAGGCATTGAAGAAAGCATTGAATAAGGGCGACGCGAAAGAGTTCGATGAGGTGCTCGAAGCAAGCAAGGAAAGAGTTAAGAAATTCTACGATTCCAAAGAAAGTTGGGTGATGACTTATCTGAAGTCCCTTGAAGCCAAAGTTGCGGAACTAGTACAGATCAGTGCCGATGCGAATCGATCCAATACCTGTTGCGACAAGTTAGATGCAGCTGCTTGTTCATCTACAGATGAAGATGCTTCTTCTCTTTCAAGCTTTTCCAGCACGAGCAATGCGAGTAACGACAGTTTATTTGGAGAAAGTCAAGGAGAAGTAAACTGTTGTGGTAACAAAGATAGCCTCAAGGATGCTTATCGTCTCATGGGGAGTGACGTGCGCTTTCAAGCATTTATCTATTGCAAGAAGGCTCTCGATACTTTCCTAAGGGAATTAGATTTGTTACTTGAATATCTAGAACTCAATTTTACCGCCATTACGAAAATACTAAAAAAGAGTGACAAACGTAACAAAACGAATATGCGCGAAGATAAGATAGAAGAAATTCTACGCACACACTCGTTTTTAAAGGGTTCCGCGCTCGCTTCTGTACGGGTTCGTGTTCAGCACTTACTAGCCCAAACGAATGAGAATAAACCACCACTTCCAGAGGGTTGGGAATCCCGCAAGGTTTACACCATTGGATGTTTCGATCTCTTCCATAGAGGTCATCAGAATGTTTTGAAAAGTCTCCGCGAATTTGGTGCTTACATAGTAGCAGGGATTCATGATGATGCCTCATACTACAAGCTAAAGAAAAAGTATCCTATTGACACATTGGAAGTCCGTATGCGCAACGTTAAGCCATTTGTGGACCAGTTGTATGTCATTTCAAGTACCGATCCCCTGCTCTACATTCAGAGTGTTGTGAGTGAGCAGGATGTTACTAACGGTACATGTTGCTACGCTCGTGGAGATGATATGCTTGAGTTCCCCGCTAGGCCTTGGGTAGAAAGTGTAATGCCTGTTTATTTTGTGCCCAGGACTGAAAGTTGCAGTTCTACACTCCTTCGTACAATGTATCATGCTGATTGTCCCGAGTTAAGGCTCAAAGCTGCCTTCGCGAGGACTAGGTACGATGGAAAGCCCATCGATGAGAAAACAGGCGAGGTGCTAGTTTTGAACAAGCTACCAACTAATCAGTGAATATATATTTTGAATTTAAGATGTACCACCGAAACATACTGCTGTGCCGCACTCTTATTAGCTCCTAGTATCCCAAAAATCGTTCGTTTCAATTTTAATCGCTCTTGCATGCACTGTACAAATATTTTATTAACTGTTTATAACCAGATTAGCACATCGAGTCAATTTTACCATTAAACTAAATTGTTCAGATGTAGTCAGATTTTTAAGTTATGTATTCTTTAGAAGGGACACTGCACATCTCTTCTCTACACCCTTCCTCTTGGGAATACAAGGGTATTATTTGTTGATGCAATTATCCGCTAGAATCGTTTCCGATGTTGATGGTCAAATAGAAGTAACGATGTCTTGACTAATATCCGCTAGAATCGTTTCCGTTGTTGATTGTCAAATAGAAGTAACGATGTCTTGACTAATAAAAAATTTCAATGATTTTGGGTAAACATGTTGGTTATCTCTGTTGATAAGCATTATATTTATGATAGCAAATCCTGGGCATTGACCATCGCGTTATTTTTACCCATCAAAAGCATGTCAGTCGGAAAAGAATTCAAGAAAGTCACTCGGTCACCCTTAAATGCAATGGACAGCTTCAATCAAAACGTCGTTCTTCAAAATACTGTGTTGGGTAAACCGGGCGTCATTGTATTCTCATCTCGTCCACATTGTACCAAGAAAGACGTTCTATATTAACCTACCCAATTCAATTGAATAAATCAGGTCGGCGATGATTGGTCTTATCTTCGAAATTATTATAAAGGTGTTGAGAAATAGATCCGCGGTATATCTCTCATGTCAATAGGAATCCAGGAAATGTAGATTTGGCATTTGTGATATTACCTGATGGTTATTCAATTTCAGGATTAATATCATACCATGTTGACAAAAGAAAAATATCTTTCACAGTACGTCTGCTTTTCCACAAATACTATTTGAAAAGGTACGGAAGAAAGGTGTGTGTAATAAAGAAGCTCCAACACATGCAAAATGAAATAATTATTTTTTTAAAGATTATCCTAAGCTGAAGAAACTTCCTCGTAGGCCCATTCAAGCCAAGGTAACAACTTTTCAACATCTTCAGTTTCTATGGTAGAGCCGCACCAAATTCGGATACTAGGTGGGGCATCTCTATAACCACCAATATCATAGGCGACATCTTCTTTATCGAGCAAACTGACAAATGACTTAATTTGATCCGCATCCAAGTTAAGAGTGAGGCATACACTTGTAGAACTACGAGTGGCAGGATCCTTGGCTAAGAAATCAATCCAATCATTATCATCAACGAACTTTTCAATCGCATTTAAATTGCTCATAGAGATATCGATCAATCCTTTAACACCACCCTGTCTATCTGCCCAAGCCAAAGCATCAATATAGTCCTCAACACAAAGCATGGAAGGTGTATTGATAGTAGCCCCTTTGAAAATTCCTCCATCCACCTTTCCTTTTTTAACCATTCTGAAAATCTTTGGCAGAGGCCTGTTCGGAGGAGTGTAACTCTCTAAACGCTCAACAGCACGAGGGGAAAGAATAAGTACTCCATGTGCACCTTCTCCACCAAGAACTTTTTGCCAAGAGTAAGTGGTTACATCCAGTTTCTCCCACGGCATATTCATGGCAAAGCAGGCACTTGTTGCATCACAAAGAGTTAGTCCTTCTCGTTCGTCACTGATGAAGTCCGCTCCTTCCGGAACCCGTACTCCACTAGTGGTACCATTGAAAGTAAAGCACACATCGTTTTCCTTCGTATTGACCTGACTTAAATCGGGAAGAGATCCGTAGTCAGCCGTATGTTCATTTACAGTAATTCCACAATTATCTTCCAACTTCAAATGGCTCATGGCATCAGCGAACCATCCCTTCCCGAAACTTTCCCAATGGCAAATGTCCACATTGCGTGCGCCTAACATATTCCACATCGCCATCTCATATGCACCAGTATCACTCGCTGGAACAATTCCAATGAGATAATCATCAGGGACTTGGAGAATGCGTCTAGTTTCGTCAATGGCGAACTTGAGACGCTCTTTACCAATCTTTGAACGATGTGAGCGCCCAAGAACATTTGCCTTCATCAAATTCGATACCTCAAACTCAGGATGTTTCTTGCATGGACCAGAACTAAATTCGGGGTTGGTTGGTTTAATATCGGGCCTGGTCGTTGCAAATGTACGAAAGAGGGCAGCAGTGTTTGGTGTGGTATTAATGGATGCCGTACGACGAGCACCAAATGATGCAATCGCTCGAGTAGTTCTTAAGAAAGTCATGTTTGTTAAGGGGAGATGATCTAATAATGAATTGAAACGTTGGTAAGTTTTTGGAATCTAAACACCCATAACGAGATTCATATAGGCAAGATCGAAACAGACACATTTCTAGAGGATTCTCTCTTATTCACTGCCACCTTAATAATGATTTCATACATAACATTCATTCCTCACCTATTATTAGTATACGCTAACGATGGGATGGCAACGAGGCGTGCTAGCTAATCTCTTTTTATTTTTGTATTGCTAGAAAAAAAGTGTTGGCTGATGTGTAGATATCTTTATCTTCAGATGCTCGGTTTCGAATGCATTGGTTAGTACGTGTCGTGTCGTAGGGTCCCACCGAGGTTGTGTGGCCCGGATTTGTCGGCGTAGTGATGTTCCTAATATATGCAAAGTTGTAGGTTCCCTCCATAATATGATAACAGCAATGTCCATGTCACAAACCATACGGGACAGAGTTCGCACTGCAATATTCAGTTGAAATTTGTTTTGTATACATTTTTGTTGTGGAAATTGATGTGATGATGTGATGTGATGTGTGATGTGTGATGTCGGCCAAAAGGGGAAAATACTTCGTTTCAACCATTGTACTTTTTATTAATAATTGTTATTTATAACATCTACGTCATAAACATGATCATTCTTTGGAAATTCATTGTGAACTTTCGAAAAGTCGTACTCTTGTCAAGCATCATGTCAAGTTTTGTGACGGAACCACGGTGTGAGGGAATTACTATACAGTTAACAATGGGGAAAATTTCGGTTTCTTATATGTTTCAATCGTGCAACGACGTAACGATTGCATTTACTCCCATTCTGGACAAGAGGTCGATGAAGAGGACGAGTTATAAATTAAGCAACTTGTTACTGTTTTAAATAGATGAAAAATATACACTTTTGGAAAATATTTAATTAAATGTACATGAACTTCCATTTGAAACATCACGTGCAAAGTCAAGTGGTGTTAGCATTGTATTGACTTTTGCACCGTTTCTTTTTATTGCTTTTGGTCAAGAGAACTTTAAAGTACGTGGTGTGCATGCATTTATAACATTTTCTTTGTCAAATATAAAGCAAATCAATACATATACTTCAAATACGTGATTTGATTATCCTCATATTTGACATCATCACAAGAAAACTTTAAAGTATGTGGTGTGCATGCATATACAACATTATCTTTGTCAAATATAAAGCAGATCAAGCCTTCATTGTACATATCTTGCTTACATGTACGAGTCGTACTTCAAATACGTGATTTGATCGTCCTCATTCTTTGACATCATCACAAGAAAACGATGGAAACGCAGATATGTCTAGTTCAATGTAAACAAAGATATAGATATTACAGGATCAATACATTTGACGAGTAAAACACCAAATCGTCGATTCGTACAAGGTTGAAGAGACTCACGTTAGCGAGAAGTAGCACAACAAATCCATAATAATGTACATTAAGCATCGTTAACCGTGTCCACTGTAAATGTGCTAGTTACCTTACGCTCAAAGTTCTTCCACACCTGGTACGAATTCTTCAATGAAATCCGGATAATCTGTTTCCAATTCGTTAAACTTTTGACCTAGCCTACTCAAATGCTTCACGGCAGCTTCAACCTCAGTAGGACCAGCACACCACAAATCGACACGTTGTACCATTAATAGAGACGATTCTGCCATTTTATATTCATCGTCAGGACCACTCTTCATAATTCGAATCGATTCGTCTACTGCATCCTTCAATTCGAAGTACTTCCCAAGCTGCGACGAGCGTTCTTCCGAAAGGGTATGACGCCAATCGGGATTCTCTTCGATTAAAAACGGCCTTTCTGGATCAAATCCAGGACTGGCCCACCGTTGACGTCGGATTTCAGTCCAGTCCGTGTTTAAGTAATCCTTTGCAGCATCGGCTCGAGCCTCATCCATAAAAAGTCCATTTGCCAGCATATAACGAAGAACATCGTCGGTTCCAAAGTCAAGCTCCGTCGTCACAGCCGGCATACAGTTTTCATTCGTGCGAAGTAAGATCGGCATCGCGGGATTCAACATCTTCAACTCATGATAATTGTCATTGAACCACTTGCTAAAATCGAAAGTGTAAATAAGAGGAAATTAACGTGTGCAACTAAATTGTCCGTCCGTCCGTCCGTCCGTCCGTCATTGAATATGACATGCCAATACATTTCACTTACAATACGCCTTTGGACGATGGACTCTCACTGCAGCAAAAGAATCTGAGTATGGGAAGGTTTCGAGAGAGGCCTGCTTTCCATGACATTTTGGATCGATGAATAGGATGTGTGAATTGGTTACATGTACATTTTGTACTTTACAACACATGTGTTGATACAACGGCATCGTTCGAGGCTCGAGGAGGGTGGCCGTGGCCGCTGGTGCTGGTGGCTCGAGGGGGCATTTCACACACACACACACACACACACACACACTCTCTCTCTCTTTACGCGCATCAAGGTACACGTTGTTTACATGTTGTACACAACATACACTGCATACGAATAATTATGAATACCCTGCAACTGTACGGGAATCACTTAAAAGTACGTACAATCAAACTTTAAAGCGAATATCACCACAATGACTTCATTCCACAAACGCCGTCTAGTCGTACCCACAAACAAAGTTCGGATCGCTGATCACCACATACTCGTGTGTCCAATCACCAAATGCCAGGGCGAGCGGAAAAGATCGTGGAAATCTTTTTTCAATTTAGATTTACGTACGAGTACGACACGGCAAAGATATCTTCAGTGTGTGTGTGTGTGTGTGTGTGTCAAATATCAACCACAGCAGCAGCTATCAGCTTGCTTTGCGGTAAGAACATCAGAACATCTAATGATCTCTCTCTCTCTCCTACACACAACACACAACACACACACACACAATACACAACACGAGTGTATATCCATATAAATATATAATATCATATAATTAGTTACAGAAGAAAAGCATATCATTCGAACCGAGATGGTAAGTCCATACCTATCTATCCATTAGGAATGTGCAGCATGAATGAGCATGAGAAGTGTGAGATGTGTTACGGCTGTCCTATGATTCCATGATGATGATGATGATGATGATGGATCCATTCGATTCCCTGATTCGATTGGCTGTTGCATCATTCGTGTCACTATCCATATTTGATTGTTCTCTAAGATACACAAATCACATCACATCACACATCATATCCTATCATATCTTACAAACTTATCTCGATGTAACCGTGCATCAACACTTACTCTCTCCACAAGCACCACCAGCAAAATATTAGATCACAATCATTACTATTATTGTTATTGTTATTCCAATGATGATGATGATGATGATGATGATGATGATGAATGCAACTGGCAAACGTTTGTTCACAAATCACTCATTATTTTTGTCTGCTTTACGTTTACATTCACATCACTTGAAATCGCATCGTCCTTCACAGAAATTTGCATCATCCGCACTCCTTCTGCTTTCGACTCTATCCAAGTCCTCGGCCTTTCATTCGTCAAATCTTTCCTCGCGTACCTTTGTCACGAGCAGTCACTTACAGATGAGCAAGATAGCTGATAATGTTCTGGAACTCATCGGGAACACTCCCCTCGTGAAACTTAATACCGTCACGGAAGGATGTGTTGCAGAAGTTGTGGCCAAGCTGGAATCTTCTAATCCAGCAAACAGTGTCAAAGATAGAATTGCTTTGAGTATGATTAATGAAGCTGAGGCTCGTGGAGATATTTCTCCAGGTAAGACTATTTTGGTAGAACCTACGAGTGGTAATACTGGTATTGGATTGGCTATGGTTGCCGCTAGTAAGGGCTACAAGTTGGTCCTGACCATGCCCGAAAGTATGAGTATGGAACGTCGTGTCTTATTGAAGGCTTTTGGAGCGGATGTCGTTCTTACTCCTGCACCTAAGGGAATGGGAGGGGCAATTGCTAAGGCTGAAGAGATTGTTTCTCAGTATGGCTCGGATGGTTTCTTGTTGCAGCAATTCAACAATCCCGATAATCCGAAGATCCACCGAGAAACTACTGGACCCGAGATCTGGAATGATACCGATGGAAAGGTTGACATTTTGGTAGGAGGTGTTGGTACTGGTGGAACATTGACTGGATGTGGACAGTACTTGAAGCCATTGAATCCTGCGTTACAGATTGTTGCAGTAGAGCCAGTAGAAAGTGCAGTTCTTTCTGGTGGTATGTACTAGTTTTGTCATTACTTTATTTCACATGTGAGCCGTTTTTCTAAAAATAAATTTTGAAAGGCTCTCCTGGTCCCCACAAGATCCAAGGAATTGGTGCTGGATTCATTCCTGGAAACTGCGATACATCTTTAATTGACGAAGTCATTCCCATTAGTGGTGAAGATGCGATGGCGATGGCACGCGACGTCGCTACGAAGGAAGGAATTTTCTGCGGTATCAGTAGTGGTGCATCAGTGTTGGCGGCTAAACAGGTCGCATCTAGACCGGAAAACGCTGGAAAGAGGATTGTACTTATCATTCCAAGTTTTGGAGAAAGGTATTTGAGTACTGCCCTTTTCCAAAATTTGTGGGATGAGGCTGCCGCTTTGAAAGCAGAGTAATTTAGCTACTAAGATTTAATACGACTAATATACATATATATTTTTCATACTGAATCGCTGACATGTTTTTCTCTGTAAAAGTAATTCATCACCTTGTTTTGTAATAGATAAAAATATTTTCATTACACACATCGGTACCCCTTGGATCGGAGTAGACGATGGAGCTTCATGTGGATGGTATGAGCATGAGGATAATAGTACTTATATTGATGAGCCTGGTTGTGCAAACCCCGCGGTCACGACGAAGATGCTTAAACTGCAAATGACGGGTGCTGTTACTGTGATAGCGGTCCCCCTATTCCCCTAACTAAGTAGTAAATCCAGTGATGAGGATGATAATTACTAGACATCGATGACTTGATTAAAATGAATTGAAATCTTTTCAACGTGAACGAAAAAACTGTTTACTTAACATATATCAATTTCTTAAAAGAATAACTTCCTAAAATGTTTACCACTATTCCTATTACATCTAATATACACGTAATTGGAAAAGTACATCAATTAGATGTACGCTGTTTATTCATTATCCATATCCAGATTTCATTTTACGTGGCATCCTCGGTAAATACTGTAATTATTCTGAGAACATATATTAATACTTCGAAGTAATATATTATTATATTCGCGAGATGTCTTTCAACCGTGAAGTTATAATTGCTCTAAAGTAGTGCAAATGCACTATATGCACATAGACATAGATGATGTCCCATCATCCTAAATGACATTTTTCACGAAAATTTCAGCATGACGTTAGCGACGAATGAGGTCACAGGTTTGGAAGGAGTATTAACCGGAGTTACACGGAACTCAAGCTCTGATTCTCAAGAAGATGATCCTGATCCTGCGCGTAGTGTTTGTAGCGAAAGAAGCATATTTCATTTCATTCCCTTTTTTTCAAGGGTTTCGTCTATGAACAGACGAAATAGAACAACCGACATTGCGTTTGAATTAGAGGACGGCGTTGTTGGGGATATTATCCCTATTTCAGCAGATAAGAGCGAAACATGCACGTTCCGTGTTTCGACAGATAATGACTTTCTTACGAACATGAAAACGGAAGATCCTCCCCAGGACCTTGCTGGCATTTCGGTTACATGCAACAGCAGGGAGTTAAATGACACAAATGAAACGAGGGTAAGGTATCTTTCTAAGTAATGTGTTCGTTATCTCTGAACTAAAGTATATTATTTTGCAATGCAGGTGGCTGCTATGGAATACAACCTGTTGAAGAAAGAACTCGACGAAATGAAAGCTGAATTGGCAGATGAAGATCATCCTTTTTTCGTGCACACTGGTGGTTTTCATCTTTATTGTATCTTGAGCTTCGCTATATCATCTGAATCTCAGAACAATATCTTTCGTACATCTCACTTAAAATCAGCGATTGCGTCGATTTCTTTAGTGCTCATTCAACACATATCCTTATATATTTTGGAACTAGAAGCTCTTTTGACTAAATTTAATTACTACCAAGATTGTACGGTGTTGAATGGATGTGAAAGCGGTTACTATTGCGAAATATTTGAGGAGAAGTGTATGAGTTGTAAATTTTCTAATCCTACCTGCCCTGAAGATTTCAGCAGTGAAGATCGCGAACATTTAGCAACAGAATATTCTAGTTCAAAAGTATTTACTGTTTCAGTAGGTCCTGAGTTGTCAACAGGTGAATACAAGTGCTTAAGTAATTTATATTGCAACGCAATAGGTCATCACAACATTTCTAGTAATGATGCAAAATGCCCGTATTGGGAAAATAATGAAATGAAAGTTTCCATGAATTTGGGCACATACATTGTTGTAATTTTTGTCGGGATGATGTTGGCATACAGCATTTACAACGATGTAAATCAAGTTATTATTGAAGAATCATTCTTTAGTAATTTCATTGACAAGAGTGGAAGAAGGCACTTGCTTGCTGCATCATTGTTAAGGATATCACTGTTCTTGCGCAGAATTTATTTACCTTGGGTAAGAATTTTTAAGATGTCTATTATAGTATAGCAAATGTAAGAAGCTAAGGGCAATTCATATTTGGCAGCGGCTTGCGACTTCTACTGCTGCTTTGATGAACACTGAAAGTCTCCTTGTTCGCAATATATTTCTCAATCTTTTGACAGTTACGTTTGTTGCTGAGGCAGACGAGATTCTTTCTATATTACTTATCGGTCCAAAAACTAGACATCGCGCCGATGAATTAGTTAAAATGATCATAAGTGAGGATCTTGCAAATAAGGCGATCACCACTTTCGAGTTTTACTATTGGCCACGTGTTCTTGCGTTGCTTCCAGTTGCATTTTCAATAGTGTATATATTTCAACAGAATAGAAACTTGTCTCTTATATTCCCGAGTCAGAAAGCATCTTGCTTCGATATTATACTATTTTTGCTTTTTTGCACAGGAGGAGTAATTCCAAATTTGGCGAATTTACTTGACTTTGTATTCAATCAATACATGAAAGTTGATGAGAGTATAAATTTGAAAGAGAGGTACATTGCCGTAACCAAGAATCTCACTTGCAGACTTTATTCTTCTCAATTAGCACTTTATACGGTTCTTTCCGGAACTTATTTCTACGAAAACAGTGCAATTCTTTATTTTCAAACTGAATTTGACGTTACTTTTACTGGAAACGAATTTCATTTTATACCAGTAATTATTTTCATTCACTTTTTGTTGGAGCGAATATCTTTGACAAATACCAAGAATTGGGCTGTTTATTCTGTCATATTTCTATCAACAAGCTTATGGATTTATTTTATTGTATTGATACCATTATATTTAATTTCTCTTTATGATAGTGTCTAATAAATAGGATGGGTTATAACTATGGAGTAGCCTATCTGTTACAGGAGCAGATTTTAACAAAATAAGTATACGGTAGTTGAGAAAAATATATATATAAAAGCAATACATACAGAAACCGAAAAACCAGACTACCCAAATGTCCGGAAATAAAGATAAATATACCAATCTCTCTTGTATGTCAGAAACTGGTCAGATATTCCAAACTGGGCTTAATCTGGAGTTTTAGATCATGGGATTCTATATGGCTGTAACATCTACACTATTTACTTCGGAAGAATCAAAGAGGGTTTTAAAGACTTACAAGCAGTGGTGCAAGAGTAGAAGTTAACAAAATAAAAGCATACAGATTAAAAAAAAGCGGTCATTACTCGCACCGCCCGGCGAGGATTAGAAAATAATGTCCTCGCAGCAACTTACCAAGTTATATCCACAAACCTGAGGCACGACTAGTGATAAGTATGCAGCTGAAAAAGTTATTGGTGAATATCTCAACAGCTTTCTAATATTTAAGTTTTTCAATAACATTCTTTTGCACTTGCGATTACAAACCTGCTACAAAACAATAAATGTGTAGGTAAAATAATTTAACTTACATAAGAAAGTTTGGGATGTCCGTTTTTGAAAATGGTTCACGAAGAGCTAGTTTGAGTTTCGGACTTGACTGATGACTGTTACATCAATAACCTTCCAAAGTTGCTTCTAATAATGAATCGCGAACATGTTTTCCTCTGTAACATTACTTCATCGTTTTTTTTGTGTTAATATTGTACCAATTTCATGACTAACTTTCTTTGATGATGTTATAAAATTTTACGTTTGCTCACCGATCCACACTTCTAAACAAACCCAAGATTTCGTTTAAACTCATTGCTGCAGTTTGCCTATGCTTTTGATAGATTGTTGATTGCTTTCATCACATATATCTGCAACCGGTGTATCAACTGGGTTAGAGTAGACGATAGAGCTTCATGTGATTAGTATGAGCATGAGGATAATAGTACATTTATTGATGAGCTTGGTTGTGCAAAACACGGTCACGACGAAGATGCTAAGGTGTGACTGCAAATGACGCGTATTTGGTTCGTCTATTTCCTTACTATAGTAAATCCAGCGATGAAGAGAATAATTACTAGACATCGATGACTTCATGGAAAGTTGTATTAAGGAAACGAGTGAAAATTAAAATTTGGTGAAAAGTAAAAAGTCGACTGCATTTTAGAAAGTACAAAGGATTATCGTTGGTCCGGAGAGAATGATCGAGAACGGAAAGTTGATGTCATTATCTCGTGTAAAGATGAAGAAAGTAATAGCTGGGAACCTACGGAGGTAACTAAGAAGAACGACCTAGCTATCCTCGCAATTTTTGCCTGTTATAACGATTTCACAGAGGAAGCAGTCTGGAAATGGGCCAAATGTTAAATGTTACTGCAAGAACGTCAAGAAAATAAAATGAATGCGTAGAAATCGCATCCAATTGTTCATCCCGTGGATTAAATTACCAACTCGGGTGCACCCACCAAGGACCATTTTAGAAGCGTACAACGTATACTGAAACGTAGCAATTCTTTGGACTATCAATTTCCATATCCATTGAAATCTCAAATCCCGTCTGAAAATTTGACCCATAATCCGAACCATTTTCCGGGTTGAAACAACTTCACTTGGAATGCTAGTGGGTCTTGTCAAACCTTATCTTAAATTATCGAAAACTTCATAAGGTATAATTGAAATAGGCAATGATATATCATATCACTCTAGTCAGATACCGATTCGAATGAAATATTTGAAAAATTTTCATTTGCTTTCTTTGTTACACTTTGTAGACGTTTCTTCTCGTAATGTAGTTGAAAAAGATACACTGTGTAACATTTTTACTTCGGAAAGTCAATGAGTCGTGAAAACCTTGATACGGTTTGATGAATATTTAGATATCCGGAGCAAGCGAACGATAAATTTGTCTTTAAAGTGATATATAAAAAACATTATATGGAAAGAATCTCAAAACTGCACAACGGTAATTGTTAAATGAGAAGCGCTTCGTAATGCGAACTCGAAGATATTAGTCACATACACATTCGGATCCAAAAGATAAATAACATAAAAAAATAATATGTGTCCAAATTTCATCGCTACCAATTAACTTTAAATGCGAAGACATCAATTGACTAAATCCTAAATCCAATTATCCACTTGTACTATTCCCAATTTCAGCGACCATACAAGATTGGTCCAGATCTTTACTAGACAAAAACACATAGTATCAGACATAATTATTAAACATATTCCCTGTCAAAATCCTACCACTCCAAACTCGAATCACACAACAACAAAACATCACCATCACATCGACAATGGCTACAGACTCACAGAATGACGAAACACCCATGAAAGATACCGATTCATCTACAACAAAAGCAACAGCCTCTAAGAAGAAGGAGGTTCTGATATGCGATGATCCTACAGAATTGGCTGCTACTTCAACTTCCTCGTCATCTACGAAGGAAGCTACGGCCACGGCCACGGCTACGGCCACGGCCACGGCTACGGCTAATAAAGTAAAGGATGTCAAACATTCGTCCAATGGAGACACCGAAATAGAAACGGTGTCTCCAACCCCAAACTCTAACACTTCTACCACGGCAACGGCAACGGCTACAAGCACTGCACATCCACGCAATGTCACAAAGGCAGAAGCCGATCACCTTGAGAAACGACGTAACGTTCACGATGAATATTGGCGTAAAATGTTTGAAAAGCTCAAAGCCTATAAGGGAGAGCATGGAGATTGTTTCGTTCCTAAGAAATATAAGGAAGATCAGGCTTTGGCCAACTGGGTGCAGGATCAACGTCGACAGTGGAAATTGTTGCATAAACATCGAAGGCAGTTCAATAATAGTTACAACGATGCACATGTTCCATTACCCCCGACTGCCTTAACGGACGAGCGAATCGAGCTGTTGGAAAAAGAGGACTTTGATTGGTCGCCTAATTTACATACCTCGTACAACAATCGTAAGTGGCGTAAGATGCTCGATCAGCTCCGTCGTTATAAGGAGACGCATGGAGATTGTTACGTCTGTTCGAGCAAAGATGTGTATTACCAGCAGCTCTCGAGTTGGGTGGCATATCAAAGGAAGCAGTATAAATTCAAAGTCAACGGTCAACCGAGTACCATGACTAAAGAAAAAGAGAGGATGTTGGAAGATCTCGGCTTTGATTGGGAGAATATTTATGGGCACAATCTCAATAACTGCCACAACAATAAAAATAGTAACCCAACTAATACTAATCAGAATAAGGGTTCCAAGGATAATTCGCATCGACAGAATGCTGGTGCTGGAGTTACTAATAAGAGACAGCGAATCAATGATAAAGTCAATGCATTGCCATATCAACATTATCATGCCGGGGCAGTTCCACCATCGGGAGGATACTTCAATGGTCCATCTACATCAGTAGGAGGGAATCATATGGCTAATGGTATGCTCTATCCTCCTTCGTATTATCAGCATCGCCATAATAACGCTGACGCAGCTTCTCATGCTCAAGGCGGAGGTAGCAGCAGTAATGTATACCCTCACCATCCTGGTATGATGTACAACGCTCAGATGTATCCCAACCATAACAACAATTATCCTCATCCATCCTCAGCAGGAGTAGAAGGATATCATGGCCGTGGAACCGGAGAAAATGATGGCTGTGCCGATAATTATGGAACCAGAGAAACATATGGTAGACAAAGGCGGTGGCAATGTGATAAATGCAACTTTTGTGCTGCCACTCGAGATGAAGCGATCCTTCACGAAGTCCAATGCAATGGATCCGACGATACCAATATGACTGGTGGTATTGGTGAAGGAAATTCAGTCTTGACGGATTCTCGACCTTATTTGATGGATGCAGGAATGGGTTTTTATTGAAGGTAGAAGAATTTTCTGTATAATTGTTCTAAAATACATATTTAAACGGTACAATTAATGATGTGCAGCACTAGATAATTCGAAGAACACTATCAACGATTTGCCCCATTGGTAGAAATATATACATATATATATATATATGATCATAATTCTTAGAGACGTACATATGCAACATTATATAACAGTTGCAATAGTTGCTAACGGTATGACGAAAGTTCAACTTCTTCCTCACATTTCAAATGGAAATACCCAACATATACGCCCGTATAACACTTTATTTCAAGCGACAAATTATTGATGATAAATTCATAATGAATGGTAAATATAGAAACTTTGGCTGATTGCTTCAAGGACTACCTCGTAATAAAAAAAATCATTTAGATCAATTGTAAGTTTACCTACTTCAAGAAGTGATCAACTGGGTTTCATCTTTAGCTACGTTTATGAGTACCTTCATCGTTTACTGCTCTTTCTCTCTCTACCGAGATTTCATGTTTATCGTCAAAATAAGGCAGGTTCTTTCCTATACTACGTACATATGTACATGTAAATTGAATTGAAAGAGAGAAAGGGAAAAGAAAAAGAATGGGTTGTTGTATTGGGACTATTGGGACTCTATTTTTATTTTTACGTATACAGTATACACAGAGGGAATTTCGCGAAAACAAAGTCAACATAATCCAACCCTTTACGAAAGTTCGTCGTATAAAATTTATTTAGCTTCATTACATATGCAACTCTCGCGCAGATGACATCGATAAAGACAATAAGGTGTAAATTTTTCAACGGTATTCTACATTCGCCGTTCGCCATCTCTTATGAAATACACCAATGATTTTTTATCGCTAGAGAGAACTAGTTTTAGCTAGCAAGTCTACTCGTTACTCGGCACTACTACCTACTACCTACTGCATGTACATATATATATATTAGTATAAGTATACGGTAAAATAAAAATGCTCCCTCGTAAAAAGAAAACAAAATAATATTTTTTCATGCCAATAACAACAAAGAGCATTTCCTATTAAATATTTATATATTCCATATAACTCAAAGACCTATTTATATCTTTGAACCCTCAAACATTCATCCGATCACCCCACAGCAAACATTAATCATATCCTTTGTATATATTTATATGAATCATATAAGTTACAGACAGACAGAAACTGAGACAGATTGAAATTTGAATGTGTGACACTTAAAACAACATGACCAGTTCCAACTCCAACAAGAAGTTGAAGAATTCCAACCATCTTCATACATCATCGTTACCAACGGGTATAAGCACACCTCGTCGATCCATCCCAGCTGCCGTACACGATAATTACGTGAATTATTCGTACAGTTATGATCATGGAACACTCGTTGCGGCCAATGAGGAGGCACAGCAAATTGCTCAAAGCGTCATTCAACAAAATATTTCGGACAGCAATAGCAATAGCCACAGCCATGTGAATCCCAGCAGTCCCTTCGCTCGTAGCAATCCTCGTGGCACGTACTTTGCTCGTCGTGTCCCCAAGAATATGGACATGGACATGGACATGG
>Ga0115008_10001299_pt1 | contig 19988 bp, 17 predicted proteins | sample FraStrMetagenome_FD_87164 | JGI IMG/M metagenome (GOLD analysis project Ga0115008, IMG submission 87164) | Marine eukaryotic phytoplankton communities from Arctic Ocean - Fram Strait ARC3M Metagenome | ecosystem: Environmental > Aquatic > Marine > Oceanic | place: Fram Strait | collected...
ACGCTCATAAACTAATGCGTAAAGTTTGGATGGATATGCCAGACGCCAGCGATATTGGTAATGATAGATGGAATACAGTTACAGACCACGTTAATGACAACTTCTTCTTTATTGACATGGATAAATATAGTCTTGAGGCTGTATTACGTAAAGGAGCTGAGCTCGTTAAACGTAAGGGTATCAAGTGCTTAGTTATTGATCCATTCAATAAAGTTAGAGATGTTAATGCTAACTCAGATGATGTCAACCGTTACACACTAGAATATCTACAGAAGATCGAAGTCTTTGCTAAGAAGTTTGACGTGTTAGTTATTGTTGTTGCTCACCCTACTAAAATGTACAAAGATAAAGATGGCAAGATTGAAGAGCCTACGATGTACAATATTAAAGGTGGTGGTGAATGGTACGATGCTAGTTATCACGGTTTGTTAGTTCACAGAGACTATGAAGCTAAAACAGTTAAGGCTAAAGTCTTAAAGGTTAAGTTTCAAAACCTTGGTGAAAATGGTGCTGAAGCTCATTTTAGGTGGGAGTATAAGTCTGGTAGTTTCCTACCGATCGCTGCTGACATTGCTGAAAATGATCCAATGCCCTGGGAAAACTAATGGCAAAGAGAAACCCATTTAAACCAGGCTTTCTTGCTTGGACTAAAGATGATTACAAGATTATTTCATGGTGTATTAATAACGACATAGCTTGCTGCGCCGTTAAGTCAAGAGGATTTGCCGAACGAGGTCAAGACTTTTGTGTTGAAATAGTTATAAAAGGTAAATCAAACTTTAGTCCTAACTTCAAGAAACAAGAGGTTTTAGAAAAACAATTAGAATATTATAAATACTATTATGACAAATACAACAAGAACAAACTTTAACTCTGCATCAGAAGCTTATGACTACTGGTATTGGAAGTTGTATCGCGATGGTGTTGATTTTGGAAATACAAAAGCTCTATTTAATGTAGGTTTTTATATTGATAATCCAAAGAATAACTACATTGCAAACGCTGATCGTAAATGGTCTCAAGTATATGCTGAAGCTGAATGGCAATGGTATCTATCTGGTGACCCTAACATATCAAAGCTAGGCGAAATATATGGTAAAATACCAGGTATATGGGAACTAATGGCAAATAAATACGGTCAAGTCAACTCTAACTACGGTTATCAGTGGAAACGATTCAACCAATTAGATAAAGTTATAGAGCAATTAAAGTACAAAAAGCGCACTAGACAGGCTGCAATATCAATTTACGATGGTAAAGAACAACACATGTATGCCACGGACACGCCGTGCACTTACGCAGTTCAATTTACAATTGTAGATGATAAGCTTAATATGGCTGTTGTAATGCGTTCTAATGACATCTGGTACGGCTTCTGTAACGATCAGTATTGTTTCTCAAAATTACAGATGTTAGTTGCAGAGGAGACAGGATATGAAATTGGTACGTATTACCACTTTGCTCACAACCTACACTTATATAACGATAAATTACCAACTAAAAAAATTAGAAATTACCACTTATGATGTATCATGTATACCACATACCCGGAAAAAAAGTCGGTGTAACATCTAACTTAGAAGATAGAGTTACAAAACAACAAGGTTACGAACCTGGAGAGTACACAGTAGTTTATTCTACTGATGAAATCAGCGTAGCCTCTATAATGGAGAGAGAGCTACAAGAAGCTTATGGCTACAAAGTAGACGAAACTCTTTATCAGAACTTAACTGTAAATACTAAAAACAAAAGTAATATGAATATTAATGTAACAGAGCAGACAACTACGTTTGCTTGTCCGGTTAATAAGCTTAAAGGCCAATTAATGGACAATATAGGAATGCAATGGTCGACAACTCACGGTGAGTTTACTGTAACAGAGCATTCAATAACGTGGATATTAGCTAACGTACACACGTCTCAATTCAGTAAAGAACGATGCTTTATATATAATAAAGCTTTTGCTAAATATTATGATAAAGATCCACATAGGAATATTGTAATGGGCACTACGTTTGATGCTGTTGTAGAAAAGTCTGATTTCGATTTAATAAGAGATTGGGCTAAGAACAGAGGTATTTACGATGGTGGTGATGTTAAAACTCAGTATATAAAGTTAGCTGAAGAGTTTGGCGAAACTGGAAAAGCTATACTAAACAATGACATGCCTGAGATAATCGATGGTATCGGCGATATGGTTGTTGTGTTAACTAACTTAGCTGAATTAGCTGGTACTAGCATAGAAGAATGTATAAGCGCTGCATACAAAGAGATAGCATTAAGAAAAGGTAAAATGACTAACGGAACATTTGTAAAAGATGAGTAAACAAGAAATAGAATTTAGAGATCCTGTAGTTAAAAGAGTAGTTAATAAGTTTATAGAACGATCAAACGAAGGTTATCGTAAGTATGGTAGAACATTACACGATGAAAGATCTGAAGGTCTAAAAGACTTAGCTGGTTATCTTAACGATGTACAGGAGGAGTTAATGGATGCGGTGCTATACATACAGTCAGCTCGTGAAGATGTTCGCGATTGGCTTGAAGAAATGGAACTTAAACGTGCAAACATTATAGGTCAGAACGGTAACTCAGGTTTACATTATGGCGAAGAAGAGTAGAAAACGCGGCCCTGTCCGCGCTAAAAAGGTTGTGTGTGATGGAATCCAGTTTGCTTCGGGGTTAGAACGATATATGTATCTAGCCCTGAAGAAATCTGGAATCAATTCAGACTACGAAGGAAAGACTTACGTCTTACTAGAATCTTTTCAGTTTGACAATGATTGTTACGAAAAGCAGTCTAACGGCAAGGGTGAGTTGAAGAATAGAGGGAATAAAAAGATACTTAATATTAAATATACACCAGACTTTATATCTGATGATTTTATCATCGAATGTAAAGGTAGAGCAAACGAGAGTTTTCCTCTTAGATGGAAGATGTTTAAGGATTACGTAAAACGTAATTTACCTAGTGTAACTCTATATAAACCTCAAAATCAGAAAGACTGTGATGAGGTTGTTAGATTAATAATAGAAAAAAGAAAATTATGAATAAAGTAGATTGGGAGTTAAGCTTTGGAACGTTTCCAGGCTTGTTATTTGGTATGAGAACATATCAAGAAGAAACAATGAATAACCACGTGTTATACCTAGGTTTCGTAGACGTATGTTTAACCATTTATAAAAACTAATTAATGAAAAAGTCACACAACATTTTCGAGGCAAGAGCAAATATATTGCCTTATGAATATCCACAGTTACTAGAATACAAAGATGCTATTAGGCATTCATATTGGATTGACACCGAGTTTAACTTTACTGAAGACATACAAGACTTCAAGATCAACTTAAGTAAACAAGAGAGAGACGTTATTAAAAAGACGATGCTTTCAATTGCTCAGATAGAAGTTAGTGTCAAAACCTTTTGGGCTGATATGTATAAGCGAATGCCTATCGCTGAGGTTGGGGATGTCGGTATGACGTTTGCTGAATCAGAGGTAAGACATAAAGATGCTTATGCAAGGTTGATCCGTATTCTAGGTTTAGAAAAAGAATTTGAAACTGTTGTTGACGTTCCAGCTATTGCTGGTAGAATAAAATACTTAACAAAGTATTTAGATGGCACAAGGTCAAGAGATAATAAGATGTACGCTAAGTCTGTCTTATTATTCTCCTTGTTCATTGAACACGTTAGCCTGTTTAGTCAATTCTTAATCATGATGTCGTTTAACAAGGACAAGAATATGCTTAAAGGTATTTCAAATGTTGTTGAAGCTACTTCTAAAGAAGAAGACATTCACGGAAACTTTGGTGCAGAAATAATTAACATTATTCGTAAAGAAAATCCTGAATGGTTTGACGAAGATTTCAAAAATTTAGTATATTCGGCCTGCGAAAAAGCTTACAAAGCTGAATGCAAGGTTTTAGACTGGATATTTGAGTCTGGTGAGTTAACGTTCTTATCGAAAGATACGATCAAGGAGTTTATTAAAAACAGATTTAATAACTCATTAATGAAAATAGGCTATAAATCTTTGTTTGATATTGACAAGTCATTGTTAACTGAGACTAAATGGTTTGATATTGAGATCACAGCTACTAAAGAAGGTGATTTCTTTTATAAGAAGTCTATTGACTATAATAAGAAAAGTAAAAGTATAACTGAAGACGATTTATTTTAATGGAATATAAAAGATACTATTGGCTCAACGATGAGTCACGTCTGTTTTTATCAAGAGGATATATAACAGAGACGCCAGAGCAGCGTATAAAAGATATAGCTAACACTGCTGAGAAAATTCTTGGTATTGATGGTTTTGCTCAGAAGTTTGAAGACTATATGGCTAGAGGATTTTACAGTCTATCTACTCCAGTATGGATCAACTTCGGTAAACAAAAAGGTTTGCCAATTAGTTGTTACGGTAGTAACATCGATGATAACCTTGATAGCATACTAAACGCATCGCGTGAAATTGGTATGATGTCTAAATACGGTGGCGGTACTAGTGCTTACTTAGGTAACATTAGACCTCGTGGTACTGATATATCTACGGGCGGTAAAGCTGATGGACCTGTTCATTATGCTCGCATGTATGACACTACTGTCGATGTATGTAAACAATCTGAAGCGCGTCGTGGTGCTTGCGCTGTTTATCTACCAGTAGAACACAATGATATTCACGAGTTCTTAGATATTGGTACGGAAGGTAATCCTATTCAAAACTTACAGTATGGTATTACTGTGACTGATGATTGGATGAATAGTATGAAAGATGGAGATAAAGACAAGCGTAAGATCTGGGCTAAGATAATACAACGTAGAAGTGAGTTTGGTTTCCCTTATATTATGTTTAAAGACACATCAAACAATAACTCTCCGTATAAAGATCTTGGTCTTGAAATCACAGCTTCTAATCTTTGTTCTGAAATACAACTACCAACTGATAGCTACAATTCTTTTGTTTGTTGTCTTGGTTCAATTAACTTATTACATTGGGACGAAGTTCAAAAGACTGACGCTATTGAAATATACACTCAGTTTTTAAATGCTGTAATGGATGAGTTTATACTTAAGTCAAAAACATTACCTGGTCTACAAAGAGCTCATCGTTTTGCTGAGCAACATAGAGCTATAGGTATTGGTGTTTTAGGCTATCATTCGCTGTTTCAATCGAAATTAATAAACTTTGATTCTCTGGAGTCTAAACGTCTTAACAACGTAATATTCAGAACAATCAAAGAACGCTCAGAGAACGCGTCTAAATGGCTCTCTGAATACAAAGGGTATTCGTGTCTACGTGAGGGCTTTGCAAATACAACTTTGATGGCAATAGCGCCGACAAAATCTAGTTCTTTTATACACGGAGCTGTTAGTATGGGTATCGAACCTATTAAGTCTAACTACTTTGTAAAAGATCTAGCTAAATCAAAATCTGTTTATAAAAATCCTTTTCTTGAGTGTGAGCTAGATAAGTATGATTTGAATACTGAAGATGTTTGGGAAGGTATACTAAAGAAGGACGGATCAGTTCAACATTTAGATTTTCCAACTAAAGAAGTGTTTAAGTCGTTTGTTGAAATATCACCAAAAGAAATTGTTTTACAAGCAGCACAAAGGCAACAATATATCGATCAATCACAGAGTTTAAACCTCATGATCGATCCTAGCATCAAGGCTAAAGATATTAATCAATTGTATCTGTATGCGTGGGAAGAAGGAGTTAAAACATTGTACTATCAATTTAGTCAAAGTTCAGCTCAAGCTTTCAGCAGAAATATCCTCGAGTGCGCATCTTGCGAGGGCTAATTAAATTAACTTAAATTAAATTATTATGACTGAATTACAAAGAATGTACAACAACATGTTAGTAGCCTTAGAGCAAGGTATTAGCGATTTAGAAAAGTTTGAAGATGGAAACTCTTCTGCTGGTACGAGAGTTCGTAAGAGCATGCAGAATATCAAAGATCTAGCTCAAAAGGTTAGAGTTGAAGTTCAAGAAAAGAAAAATGCGTATCTTTTAAAATCAAGAAAAATGCTGTAGCAGCTTAAAGTGCTAACACGTAAGTGATAACCATTATTGCTACGTAAAGCCAGTTGCTTATATCTATTTTGTGGTCCATGAGGTTATAATTACCTTGTGGGCCATTTTTTATATGAAAGCAATGCTAAGAAATTGTTATTTATTTTTTAGGTACACAATTAGGAACTTTCCTACCGCCTTTGCTCTTCATACCTACCATCTCGTAGTTTTTCCAACAAGGACCTTTTTTCTTCTTAGGAGAATCATGAGTGTACCCCATTTTATCCATACGATTATGGTCAGCTAGTTTTTTAGCTCTAAATTTCTTACCTGTTTTAGGATCAAACATATCGTGGGCTTTAAACCCTTTCATTTTAAATGCCATGATTATTTATTTTAACAATTAACACTTCCATCTTTTTCTAGCTGCTATGCCTCTTTCTCCAGTCCAACCTCTTGATCTTGCACAAAAAGATTTTCTACGCTTAGCATCTTTGCTACCAGGTTTGACCTTACCAGTAACGGGTGCAGATAATGTGCTACCTGGGTTTTCTCTTTTATAAGCTTTCCTTCCAGCCTCTGTCATACCAGCACCTTCTTTTACACTTAAAAAGTTTCTACCTTTACCTTTAGTTGTTTTTCTTACCTTTTTAAAAGGGTTGTTCTGTACGTATGCCATGTCTATTCTTCTATTAATACTCCTTGGAATGATCCTCCAATTTGGTTGTTAGTTGAGTTTGTTACCACTCTAAGCTCTATGTCTGATTTTTCTGGTATTGCTAAAGGATATTCAAACTTTGCTATAAGTTGATTACTCTGAACTACATTTATATACCTTGTTCTAAAGACTCCTCCAAGCTCTCTAACTACCGCTCTAACTGTTGCGGTCTTAGTTGCTTGTGAAATCCCTGCCGTAAAGTTTAAGTCATCTAAGTAAAATGTTTTACCTGCTGGTACAGTGTATATGCCTAGTTGAGATTGATTAAGCAGTCCCATGTTTACAACTATATTACCAGTTGGAACTCCTGCGGCAACCCCAACCTCGCTAGAACCATATATTGTCCCAATAGATGTTTCACTAGATCCAGCTGTAAGTACGTATGCTCTATTAACTCTTAAAAACTGTTGCGTGGTAGCGGCTTGTGTTTGGCCAGTTAAATCTACAGTTTCGGTTATCTCAACGTAACTAGCGTTTAAACCTTGTACTACAACTTGTCTTGCACCAATGTCTGCTAGGCTGTCATTAGCTGACGTAGAACTAAAGTATATTATAGTCGCAGCAGTTAGCGCTGACCAGTCGTAATCACCACCATTATTCCAAACAGTCTCTTCTACTCCATTTACATCTGGATTATAACCAAACTTAAATACCGCTGTTGCTCCAGGGATATTTCCTTTTGCAACCTCTAAGTCGTGAGACTGTATTGGTAGTAATCCTATATATGAATTTCCGTTAGTATTCGACATTAATCAAAGTCTATATATGTTATTGTTACTTCTTCTCCTAATTGTATTGCTTTAGCTATACTAGGGTATATTCTTTTATAAGCATTAACCGATTTACCTACGAAACCGTTACTTATTATATTGTTGTTCTCTTGAACGTCACCTACTATCAAACAGCCTGCAGTGTGTTCATCTGTATTTCCAGTGTGTATTAGTATATACTCAAAATTAGGTACATCAAGTATGTGTAACATACCAACGTGAACACCAGGATATTTCTTATCATATCGAGCATGGAAACCTCCTTCAGTTCTTAACTCTATTTTATAGGTTCCCGCTGGAACTCTAGTTTCACCTTTTACTTTAAAAGCTCTACGTTCATCTTCTAAAGTGTAGCATAAAAAACGATCGCCTTTGTATGTTTCTTCAAACAACAATCCTGACGTTGAATCTACTTGTGAACTAAATCTTAATACTTTTAATTTCATTATAACGCTGTATATACTACTTCTATGCCATCAGTAGTATCTGTTGATATATCTATGTTGCCATCGGCAGTTTGAATTAATTGATTTGTTAATGCTAGCAAAGCCGTTCCAACTGGTATTACTGCATCTTTAACAATAAAAGCTTCTTCATCACCAGTTTTTACGTTCGGAATTGTAACTTTTACAGAAGCTTTTACGCTAACCGTTGTTACATTAGATATTATTATATTAGAAACACCAGCGTTCTGCTCAAGGCTTTTATCAAAGCCAGCTGTAAAATCTCTTATCACCTTAGTTCTTGCCATATCGCTTGTTTATGCTATACACACTATGTTTTTACTTATCATTTCTTTTAATAAACTCTAGTATTATATCAATTTTTCTTATCATTTCATTTATATTATCCGCGGCTTTCTCATGGTGGCGTGAAAATTGATTTTTAACTTCATACAGACTAAACACTAAAAATCTATATAAAGCATACAAGGCACCTAAAAGTAGCACCAATGGTAGTCCATAACCCTCTATTAACTTTAATATCTCTTCCATATTATGATGATATAAATATTTTAGCTATAGCCGCTGCAACAATACCATACAAAACCCAAAGAGCTCTTACTAAAACTTTTCTAGCTGCAGTATTCCTGTTAACCCTAGCTGTAACACCATTGTCAGGATCTAAGAGTTGTTTAACTAGATTATCTAGCTTCTCATCCATCTTGTCTAACTTCTTATCCATCTGATCCATTCTTTGTTGCATTAGTGCTATTTCTTTATCTACTGTTGCCATTATTCTATTATTACAGGATTAATTGTGAAGAAAACATTTTCTACTTGAATTGTCAGTTCTATTTTTACATTGACTTAAGTCTTGAGTTAAAGCAGTGCATCTGTACTTACCACCTTGAACCTTACTAGCTTGGTTTTTTCTAGGTTTATTTCTATTTAAGTATTCGTCTACAGGAGAAGACTTCTTGACAGTTCTTTTCTTGCTTGAAGGCTTTTTGCTCTTAGCTTTCTCGTCTTTCTTCTTTTTCTTTAGGTATTCTTTAGTCTCTTGTACTGCTTGTCTTTTTTGACCTTCAATACCTAAGTCCCACTGGCTCCATCCCATTGCTACGGCTATTCTTTGCCAAGTCTCGTTGTTTTGGTTAAATGCTTCTCTTATACTCTCTAGCTTTTTGATTGCTCTAGCCGCAGGTACGTTAGTAGTTGATTCAATAACATTTGCACCAGCTTCCCAAATAGGATTATTAATGTCAAACGTGTCCATTTCATCTATAACTTTCTGGTTCCAGTCATAAACATCACCAGCTTTTTTCATCTTACGAAGTTTACTACCTAGCGGAGGAGATATATTAGCCGCTTCAATAGCTACGTTACCCATATCAGAGTTCCAACCTTTATCTTTTTCTTGTAAAAACTTAAATATAACATTTTTAACGGTAGATAAAACCCTACCTGTCAATCCAGAACCGTTTAGTAAACTATCTAACATAGTGTTTAACGTTCTCTCATACTGAGTGTCTCTTTTCTTTTGTTTCTTCTCTAGCTCAGTCTTAGTTAATTTCTTATCATCTTCTTCGTCGTCAAACGCTAAAGCAAATAGTGCGTTTTGCATTGCTCCAAAGATTAAAGACTGAACACCCCCGTAGAATATTATTTTAGATACATGTGTTTTAAGATCGCCACGACCAGCAACTATATCAGCTACAGACTTTTTTATTATACGAGCATATTGCATTGATGTATTTTGAAATGCTAGTATAACTCTACCAAGAGGAGATGCTTGTTGTTTAGATATTCTATCTGGTCTTGATGACTGCTGATTTTCTTCAGTTATTTCACGGAAGTCAGTCATTGCTTTTTCTTCAGCAGCTTTTTGATCCATACCTTGCTTAACGTATGAGTTAACTCTGTTTCTATAGAAGGCAGCGCCACCAGAAGAAATAGCAAAACTATCCGCTATTTGAGTAGGTAAAAATCCTTTTTTAAGTAAATAAGCTAATACAGCTGTAGCTTTGTTTTTTGCACCAGCAGCAGCGTTAGCAATTTCTGCTTCGTTAATGTCTGTAGATAAACCAAATCTTCTTTGCTTTAAGAAGTCAGAATTCCACAACATAGAGAAGTCACTCCAGAATTGTTTTTGGTTAGCAAAAGCTTTACCAGCTAGCAAGAAGTTGTTATCACTCCAATTTAAGTAATTGACAGTAGACATTAACTGCAGTACAGCCGATTTAGTATTAAAGAACATTATTGCGCCAACAGAGTTGTTTAACCAGTTCATCCATTTTTTGGTAGATGCATCAGTTCCAGACGGTCTATTTTGACCAGTCTTAATTCTATAAAGCATGTCTTCTAAAGACTCTCTAAAATCTTTACCGTATGCAGCTTCCATTTTATTAAGGTTATCCTTAGAGAAGAACGCATCTGCGTTTTCAATAAATTCAGCTAAGAACTTCTTTCTACCAACTCTAGATGTAGCGTCTTGTAAATCTTTTGCTATTGTCTCAACAACCCAGTCGTTAGAAGGTGTAATATATTTTCCTTCAGAATCACCAACTAGTGCTCTCAGTCCATCAGCGTAAGCAATTAAGTCTGGATCGTTTTTAACGATGTCAACTAATTGTTGAACCTCTTTGTCAGATAAACCTGGAATATCTGTTTTGTCTTGATTCCACAAATAAACTCTAACAGCAGTACCTTTTGTATAAGGTGTATCTGCTGCCATTTCTTTTATTTTAGCTGCAGCTTTCCAGTTTTTATCTTTTAACTCATTGTAGCCTCTTATTAGCGATTGTTTTTTAATAGCTATATCTCTTTCACCTCTAGATAATGGATCAAGTAAAAACTCTTTCATGAAAGCAAGATCAGCATCACCTTGTTTTCCTTTGCCAGCAAAGTAGTATAGTAGTCCAGAAAAGTCTTCAGCAGTAGGTGGAACAAATATTTGGAATTTATTTACGTTCTCACCTTTTCTTCTAGCAGCAGCGCTCGAAATGATTTCGTCAGAATCGATACCTTTCTTTCTTTCAATCATGTCATTAAGCTTTTGACTAGCTGTTTTGCTAAACTTAATCTTAGCTTGTTGCACTTTAGACTTTATATCTAATTGATCTAACACGTTTTGAACTGCCTTGTTTTTTCGTAAAGAGTTTTTAGAAAATTTAGCGCTAGGTTTAACTTGTTTAGCCTTGCCGCTGACGTCGGTATTTAAAACTATAACTGGAAGTGTTTTTGCTATTTTACCAGCGCTATCGTAAAGACCTTTTTCTGGGCCGTATACACCTTCAAACAGCTCAAATTTATTGTCTGCCCAGTTCATATACTCAGATATTATTTCAGCTGCATTATCTACTTCAAGTACTTTTTCAATTGTAACTTGACCATCGCTATTGACAAGCGTTTCATATTGATCAGGAAACTTTTGTTTTATTACTTTGTCAAAACCAAAAGAGTCGTTTATATCTGGTATTATAATAGAGTTTTTTAGTTGACTAGCTTTAACACTGTAAACTTCGTCTTTAACATCTCTAACATCCGCGTATAACTCAGCTCCGTTAACATCGTCAACGATAAACCAAACCGCGTTTTTGTTTTTCAAAGAATTTAGTCCACCGTGATAAAACACTGATTCTGCTAAAGAGTCTTTAAATTTATTATAAGATTTATTTTTACTTAAAGTACTTGCTATGCTTTTGCTAAACTGCACTCTTGCTTGAACTGACTTACCTTTAATATCTAGTTGATCCAATACGTTTTTAACAGCTTCAACGTTTGGCAATGCGTCGTCAACAAAGTACATGTCATTATAACCTTCAGCAAACTTGTCAAGCATCCATTGAGCCTTAGCATCACCAGAGCTGTTTCCTAAACCAGTTATATTTTCTAAAGGTATATTTATACCTTTTGATTCTAACCAGCCCTGTATCGCTGTTGCTGACTCAGCTGGTCTAGCTGTTAATACAAATACGTTTTTAACTCCATACTTAGATATTTGATTCTTCATCTTCTGAAGTAGTGGTCCATCAACTCCGCCTCTAACATTTACAAAGTCAGAGAAGTCAAAGGTATAACCTTCATCAACGTAGGCGTCACCAACTAAAGGCCATTGGCCAGAAGTTATCTTAACAACATCATCGCCTTTTGTAGCTGTAATAAAGTTGTCACCATCTATTATAAGCGTTTCGTCAAAGTCAAACGTAGACATTCCTACTGCTTCAGTGTCTTTGTTTGTTAGTTGACCAAGCTCCATTGCTTTTGATGTTGACTGAGACTTGCTGATCTTAAAGCCTTTAACGTTTTTAAGAATTGTTTCAAAGTCTTTTTTATTTTGCAATTTCAAGTCTGAAGCGTCAACTTTTCTACCGTCTGGAAATTGTTCTGTTGGAGCATACTCTCCTTTTATATCTGAAGACCTAAACTCTATTTCTAATATTGGTGTATATGTAGCGACTGTTTTACCTTTAGAGTTTACTGTAACGTTAGTCTTTAATCTCATTGTGACCTGGTAATCCCCAGCCAACTTAGGTAGTATTCCATTAGTGTAAAGGTCATGCGGATCTACTCCAAGCGTAAATGCTCCTTTAGATGCATCTCCTATAATATCAGATTTAACAGGTTTAAACTTACCATTGTTATAGTAGTTTACAATTTGATCTGCTTCAACCTTGCCGGTAGCTCTTACTTTACTTAAGAAACTGTTACCAGCTTTTTTGAGAGCGTTGTGAGTGCCAATTGGAACTGGAGTCTTGCTGTCTATTATCTTCGTGCCTAAGGCTTCAGCTTCTTTGACGAAGTTAGCTAGTGGTTCAGAGAACTGCTTTAACATGTCTTGTTTCCACTTTTCGGTTATCACTTCGCCAGTTTCATCAAGAGAGTCGTACTTGTCAAGCACTTTTGTGTTGCTTGGCGTAAAGTCTTCAAACTTATAGTCTGTAATCGTTACACCGCCTGCTCTAGAGTCGGTGTTGTTGGTACTAAACTTAGTTTCAGCAGTAAATAGACTGTCAGCGTTTTCCCAATTGTCTTTACCGTCCCATAAAACTATGTCTGGAAGTTTAGAAGGGCTAGGCTTGTCTTTGGTAGTAAGAACACCAAGTTTTTTAGCTGCTTGATACTTACTAATTATAGTAATTCCAGGTTGCACGCTCTTCAACGTATTGTAACCATATCTAGCTATAACAGCTTCAAACAAATGTCCGTCACTAGCTTTATCCGGCACTAACTTAGAGATCCTGCGCATTTCGTTGGTAATAGCTGTGTTTTGCAAGCTTAAATCTAGTTGAGCACTTGTTGGTAGGTCGTTGTAAAAGTCTTTAAAGTAGCCTAAGACTTCGCTTGGAGGGTAATATGTTTTTGGTTTAGTTTTATTTTTTCTAGGTTTTGGTGTCTTTTTTCGTATATAGTCTATAACCTCCGGCGCAAGCTTGTATGTTTTTGTTTCTGGATCAAATATTATACCATTCTGTATACCTAAGCCTGTTGCTATAAGGCCGTCTCTAGTGATTTTAAACTTACTTTTACTAAACTTAATTCCAGTGTCGTCTACTTTAGGCGCAGTGTATACAGTTTTACCGTTTACTTTTACTTTAGTTATATTAGTGTCAGGCTCTACGTCTACAGAGTCAACTATCTCAACAGTAGTATCTTTACCATTCAACTCACCTTTCACAGTGTGTTTTGATCCTACTCTATCGTAGACACCAGTAACGTTTCCACTCAACTTATAATCATTCACAAAAGCAGTCTCTGTGTATTCATCTAGCTTAAGATTTACTCCAGCAACTTTTCCAGCGCGCTCAAGAGTTGTTTCTAACTCCCAACGATTACTTCCACCTTTTTTAAGACTTTCGGGCCCTGACTGTGTGTAAGTTACAGTCTTACTATCTCTGCTATACTTAGTTTCTGTTTCGTAGGATTCACCAGGGTATTTATTAACTTTCTTTCGAAATACCAGCTCACCATTCTCCCTAACCTCTTTTAGCTCAACAGCTTTATAATCTGTGTCAAGTGTAGCTCGTGGATCAAAATACTCAATCTCATAAACAGTAGTATTATTGTCTCCGTCTTGAACAACTTCTGGGTCTGAAACTTCATACCCTGAACTTTCTAAATCATCAACGCGGTCGTACACTTCATTGTAGCCAGTTACTTGTTCTACTTTACCATTACCAATTTCATCGTTCTCAACTGTAATGTTGGTGTAAGTACCGTCCTGTTGGTTACCAGTTGTCTTAGTTTTTTTACCTAATACTTCTTCGCCCGTATTTATATTTAACTCACGTTCTTGAATAAAACCATCTTCTAATTTAAGATCGTTAAGCTTTTTAGGTATGTATTTGCTAGATTCATCCATTTTATCCCAGTACATACCACTACCATCTTTAAAGTGAGACAGCTTATCGTTTGTAAACACTATTTGGTAACCTTTACCACCTTCTTTATAATTCTCCCAGTTTCTAAACGCTTCGTCTAACTGTCTAGGGTCACCAGGCTCCATCATAAGATCACCGAACACCACGTGTATGACACTGCTTTTACCGGCCTTTGTAGATTTAATTAAATCAAATTCAATTTTAAACCCTTTCTCCCTTAGCTCATCAGCATACTGATCAGCCTCTTCTTTGTTATCAAACTCTTTGTATGCTTGCTCCGCTTTGTTAGATCTAGCAGCTAAACACCAAGGATTAGACTTTTCACCAAAGTGAGTATCAATAGTCTTTCTAACAGCTAGTTGACCTTCTTTCGTTTGCTCAACGTCATAAGTTACAACACCATTACCTAAGTCTTTTTTATTGCTAAACTCCTTAACGGTGTCTGGATTAGTTCTAGCGCCCTTGACAGTTCCAGCATACTTTTCTATTATCTCATTAGGATTACCAACAGAGAATGGATCTATCTTCTTTATAGCGGCTAATCTCTCAGCTTCTATAACTTTATATCCGTCTTCTGGAAGAATTAAGTAACCTTTAGCCATATAGTGCATAGCCATTTTTTCGTACTTACTTCTTTTCTTTATGTCAGTAGTTTCTAACCAATCAAATACAGAATCAACATACTGTTCTTCTCTACCTTTTAAGTCTGGTCTATTTTTAACTAATCTTTTGATATAAGCATCTCTACTAGACTTAGAGAATCTAATATCTAAGTAAGCGTCAGTATTAACGTTATCTAAAGCAAGATCCATCTTAACTCCTACTTCAGCAGGATTTGATCTACTAAATTTAACATCTACACCTCTACCTATTGACCTAGCTAATTCTTCTACTCCAGAGTCTATAAAATCAGTGTTAGTAACTAGTGATCTACGCTCTGCAACGTCTGGTGATTGAACAACTTCCATTGTAGCATCGAAAGCAAGCTCTATACCCATTTGTTCTGCCAATGTATCTTTTCTAGTACCTTTCAATCCAGATCTTACAGACTTGTTAGGATCTTTTTTAGAAGGAACATATAGTGGTGGACTAAAGTATCTTAAGAACTCGCCTTCGCTAGGCATACGCTTGTTGTACAATGTGGGTCCTGAATTTATATTAGTATCTTTAGGTAGTAGATTATTAGCTATAGCGTCTTTTGTTTCCGTAGGGTTTAAGTTTCTTTTAACTTCAACTGTAAATACTCTATCCGCAGGGTCTACATTTCTTTCCATCTGAACCAAGGTAGATGTAGGTAATGCAGCTATAATTGCTTCTCTGTTTGTTTTTAAGAAGTTAGTAAAGTCATCTTTCTTACCCATCATGTCTTGAATAGGCTTCTTAAGTTCTGTTAAGAACGACTTTTTAATGTTAGCGATAAATTTATCAGAGTCTGGAGTAGTTCTTTCAGTTGCCATTGTTTTAACAACAGCTTGCTTTACGTTGTCTACTATATTATCAGATAGACCTTGTTTACCTTTGACCTTTAAAGCTCTTCTAAATGTAGAGTATTCTACATCAGCTTCCATACCTTTTTCTTCTCTACGCTCAGCTTTAGCCTTTTTCTTAGCTTGAGCTGCCACAGATAAGTCTTCTTCTTGTAAATCTTGTAAGTCATCAGCAGACTCTACAGTCTCTTTAACTTTTTCATCAGTAGTGTCAACTGTAAAGGTCTCAGTCGTAGCTTTTTTCTTTTTTAATACTTCACCTATCTTATTGCTTACTTGTCCTCTAATCCACCCCGATAAACCATACTTTTCTATTGTTTTATTTATGTTTATTTTATCGGCTTCGCTTGTAGTTTCTTTACTAGCATAATCACTTAGCCGTTTTTTGGCTTGACCTAAGCTTAAGTTTGAAATGTCGCTTTCTTTTATTCCAGCTTTAATTAAGTATTCATAAACAGGATTTTTCTTTCCATTTTTGTCTTCTTTTCGCAAAGGATTAAAGTTATTGATGTGAGGCATTAACTCACCAATAGTTTCAGATATAAAATCTTCTTCCGAGTAGTTAGGTAAATTTTTAAGATCTGAAGACAAGTTGTTTCTAACTATAGCTTCAAGGTCTCCACTCATGTACATATCGGATATAGCTTGATCTGCACCACCAGCATCCCACTCTGCTTTAGTAGACTTTTCACCAATAGCATCTAACCTATTATCTCTCTCTGTTTTGTTATATCCAGACTTAGATTGTTTTTCAATAAGATCCATTACAGCTTTTTCAGCCGCAGTAGCTTCTAAACCTTTCATTTTTGTTTTAGCAATACGCTTAGATACAAATTTACCAAGAATACCAGCTCTTTCCATGTTAGCGTTGTAATCCACTAAGTAATCAAACACTTGTTGACCGTCTTGAAAGTCTACTTTAGAAAATCCAAGCCCAACTAACAATTGTCTAAAAGCATTTTTTATTCCTCCAGATTTTTCTTCGACATTCTTAATTTTTTCCTTGCTTATAAGATCTGAAAATAGGTTAAAATATTCTTCTTGCTGTTCTTTTTTACTCGTTTTTACTAGACCGTTTTCATCTCTAATAATGTTTCCATCAGCGTCTAGTCCTCCGTAGTTTTCCGCTAGTCTTTCTTCAATGTCTTCAACTACCTGTGAATTACCGGTTGACTTTAGATACTCAGTAAAAGCTTTAGCTGCTTTACCTAAATTTTCGTTACCAATTCCAGATTCTTTGAAAGCCATAGATGTTATAGCGTGCAAGTATTCATGGCCTAACACGTTTGTTGCTCCTGTTTCTGCTGCAACCTTCTTGTTTATGTACATAGTAGGTTTTCCACTTGCGTCCTCTCCTAAAAACAAACCGTCAGCCTCGTTGAAGCCTGGAAGTCTATCGTTTACTTCTTTTATTTCTTCAGCTGTGTTTAATTCTACAAGGTTGAGGTTTTTATTATCAAAACCGAATACACCCCTTGCTTTTCTTAGCTTTGCAGCGTTGCTTATTGTTCTTTTAGCATAATTTTCAAAGTCAGCAATGTAATTTACTTCTGTGTCCTTAAAAAACTTGTTGTTAGCCTCTGTGTATTTAGCTAAGTCTTTACTAGCCATTTCTTGAGCTTCCTTGCTGTAGTCTTTGTTTCCGATTATGTTAATAGCATCGTTTTGCTTGTCTATGTTTGAAGCATACTCTACTTTCTGCTCTTTAGTAAGGCTATTAAAAAAGTTGTTAAGGTTTTCTTTATTAGCTTTCTTTTTGTCTCTTAACCCTTGTATCTTTGTTTCAAAGTATTCTACGTCTTTGCCTTTTGCTTTTTGCTTGTCCTGTTCTAAAGTTAAAATTTCAGTAGACAACTTAAATTGATCCTGTTTATATGTTTGAGGAGAAACATACTCGTGTATTACTTCTTTGTTTTGAGCAGATAAACCACTAGCACCTGAGGAACTAGCTCCTAAGAATCCTCCAATAAAACCGTCTTTAAAGAATGTTCTAAAGTAGTCTTTAATAGGCTTAACATCGTCTCCAAAAGAAAGAACATCAGCGAGCTCTGTTGTGACGCCCGTTGCACCCTCTGTCGTAAATTCAGACAAAAATCCAAGTCCAGCTTTCTTCAGTAATTGCTTAGGTGATTCTTTAATTATATCTACAACCGTTTCCTTACCAAGCTTCATTCCTGGTATTTTATTCAACATACTACCACCAACTGTTTCCCACACAAAATCAGAGGCACCAGTTATTAAAGCGTTTTGAACTAAGTTATCTCTATCCTCCTCTAAGTTAAAGTTTGGATCTTTAGCTCTTTTTATTAACTCGCTTTCAAACTCGCCCATGTATGTTGATGCACCAAGAATAGCAGGTCCAACAACTGGAACCCTACTTATTAGTAGCGACGGGAAAGAACCGGCTATGTCGCCTATTAGAGCATCTGTTCCTTTGATGATCTCACCTCTTCCGTATAAAGATATATAGTCTAACACCTCTCCGGTTTCGCTGTCTACGGCTGGTGCTGGAAGCGTTTTTTCAAACCAATCTGTTAACTTTTCCATCTTAACAGTGTTAGTAGGGTCTTGCTCTTTAATTAGCTTTTCGCTAGCGCCTTTCTTAACCATGTCCGCAACGTAGTTCTCGTATATATCTGTTTTGCGTTCCGCTTTAGCCTTAGCTACTTGCAGTAGTATGTTTTGTCCAGCTAATGACTGAGGTATACCACTTAAGTATTCTCCAGTCTCAAAACCCTTCACTAGCTCATCAACTATTCCAACCGCACCTTGACCAGCTTGCAGGGCAGTTTCGTAAGCAAACAAAAGACCTGTAAGAAGGTCGCCAGCTACACCAGGTACATACCTAGTTGGATCGAAACCTCCGCCTACGACACTACTTTCGTTCTCTTGCTCTACACCGTTCGTTGGTGCTACTTTTATTTTTTCACCGTCGTTGTTACGATTCAAATAATCTTCAACTGGATTTCCCATAGTTTACTTTAAATTAAGCTTGTGTCTGATCTTGTGTTTCTAGTCCAACCAGCAGGTTTTCAGCTGCTCTATTGTTTCTGTTGACAATGCCTTCAAAAAGCTCGTCACCTTCTTTTAGCACTTTTGAACCTGCCTTTATCAACCGTCCATTTTTACCTCCCGCTTTAATTAGCTCTGCTGCTTCTTCTATTTTGCCAGCATTTATTAATTCAAGTATACCACTTTTAGCTATATTACCAGCTCCATTTCTGTAGTACAGGTCTACTAAAGCGTTATTTTGCGATTCGGTAAGATCTACTTTAATATCACTGTTTACCTGCTTTACATATCTATTAACAATTGTCTCCTTTATCGAATCAGCAACTTCTCTTGTCATTTCTTTACCAGTTGCCGTACCATCAGCGTTCCAATACTCTCTCCAACTTGGCACACCATCTTTTCCGTCTAAAGCAGATTTAGTGTAACCATACCCAATAGTTGCAGTACCAGCCGTAGGATCTTCATCGGTAGCCATGTCGTAGTACATGTCTTTTCTAAAACCTTCATTACTTATTAATGAATCACCTAAAGTCTTGTTGTAAGAAGCCTTGCTTTTAACAGCTTTCTTGCTGCCAACCACTACATTACCTTCAGTGTCTTTTAGCTCTACTTCTCCAGCTTTAATAGCTTCAATAGATGGTTCAAGGTTGGTTTCTACTTCTTTCGCGCTACTAGTAGGTATTTCCACCTGTTCTTTAGTACCTTGCGGTATTTCTTCTTGTAATAGCTTTTCAGAGTCAATGCTAGCTGGTTCTTTACTACCTAGTGGATCACCACTCATTTTATCTAAAGCTTTTTTATACTTGTCTCTAGCTTTAGATAGTCTATCGTACATGTATGATCTAGTTATTCCTCCATACCATGTTTTCTTCTTGCCTTTCTCAAGTTTTTCTTTTGTGTCTGCAGTTAGTAAAACTTCAAGTTGCTCATCTATATCCGCTAAGCCTTTATTTAAACCATCAGCATCTTTTATAGTGTTAGGAAACTTGTTGTAGCTTTTTTCCCAGTTACCAAAAGAAGCACTTATTAACTTTCTAGCACTTTTCACCTGCTCTTCAGTGATATTGTCTCGGTCAATACCTTCTTCTATTTCATCTATATTTTGAGCTATTACATTTTCTTTTGTGTCAGTAGTAGTAGTAGTAGTAGTAGTAGTAG
>Ga0115008_10001302_pt1 | contig 19975 bp, 12 predicted proteins | sample FraStrMetagenome_FD_87164 | JGI IMG/M metagenome (GOLD analysis project Ga0115008, IMG submission 87164) | Marine eukaryotic phytoplankton communities from Arctic Ocean - Fram Strait ARC3M Metagenome | ecosystem: Environmental > Aquatic > Marine > Oceanic | place: Fram Strait | collected...
GTCTCACTGGCGAATCTGATGAGGAATATATCGCACGTCAAACTCGTTTACGAGCTGAAGCCAAATCACGCATGGCTGCCAAATTTGGAGGTGGCGGTGGTAGAATGGGAGGGGTTGGAAGTGATTCATCTTACAATCCTAACGCTGGCTATGGTGGTGGGATGGGTTCAAATATTGATGTAGATTCGATTGTTTCTGGTGTTGCATCGGCATTTTCAACTCTTGGAGCTTTTGGCAGGAGTAGCATTCAAACAGCATCTGCGGCGTTACAAGATCAGAAATCAATGCAGCAATTTACTGGAACTATCAGAAACACAGGATCAGGTATGAGAAATAGTATGACTAGTGCCGTGAACGAAGTAACTTCCTACAGTAATAATGATGGGTTTTCTAATCTTCAATCAAATGCTCGGAAGGTATCATCCAACAAAACTTCCAATAATATTTATGAGGGTTTTGGATCAGGTAATAACTGGCAATCAGGACCATCATCTACGAGTTCTAATGGATTCTCATCTAACACTGGAGCCCAATTCAACCAAACGAATTTCGCTGTCAAGAAGAATAATAATAGTGTTGGAAGAACGGCAAATCCAGCAGCTGCAAAAAGCGGAAAAACTCTCACCTCTTCAAATCTCCAGAATAAAATGAAAAGTGACGATTTTTTCGCTTCCTTTGGCGCGTAGATGCATAGCACGATTATTTGTTTCTTTTTTGTTGTAAGATTTTGAATATTAATATTTACTCCTTTCAATCTGCTGGTATAAAAATAAATATCGTTGCAACATATTCTTTATGGATCAAAGTATAACTTTCCATCGAATGAATCTTTCTCTCTTTGGAAATTGTAGAAGATAAATTTAATAACAGCATTTTTAATTCGAAAGATACCGTATGTTCTATTTTGGTAATTAAGACCTTTTTTTAAGAATTTGACTAACGTTCATATCATCCGCATTTTTCTTTCTTATGCGGCAAAGATAATGATAAATTATGCGCAAAGCAATCAATTGGTATACCAACATTGAAGATGATGTAATCGATGGAGGTATAATTATACATTTATTATTAAATACATGTTATAGTGTGATTTAGCATTACCACTAAAGGTACGAATTTATGTCAATTCTTTGTCAAATCCAGTTTATTCATGAAAGGACTGTTACATTTTCTTGAAATATTAAGGGAGTTCTGATGATCCACGTCTGTCTTGACTTCTTTTCGGTACATTTAGAATTGTTGGTTGAAATAAGGCTATTGATTTCTTAGTGAAGCTATAAAGATTAGAATGAGTGTAGATCATTGCATTAAATAAGCCTTGCAGCGGTGAGAAAAGACCCATAAGAATAAGAAGTGCGAACATGAAGTTGGTGTGTTGGATATGAATGAAATGCATTGATACAAGGAATGCTGCTTCCGGTAGCCAGATAAGTATAAATGAGAAAACATATTTGATCGCTCTCTTGTATACTACCTTTGTTACACTTCTTTCTTCCGCACTATCCGCCATAGAAGTAGTGGATAACCGATGTATTCTCTTTTCTTGCAACCTGGTAAATTGTACTAAAAGACCTAAGAAGCTTGTGATCATAATGAAACAAACTATTACAGGAATAAAAAATAATGACCATAGATACGTAGATAAGTTCTGACCAAATATACATTCAAATCCCTCTGAGAACTCGCAACCGTAAGGGTAGCTCTGAACCCAACAAAACATCATTTCTGGGTTATACAAATCATTAAATAATGGTATGGTTGCAGAAACTAAAGCTCCGGTCCATATCGCACCATGCAAAAATGGTTCTATTCTTCGAAAGTCTTCTTCTGTCCACCGATACTTAATGTACAAAAGAAAGTGCAGTGTGAGCATCGCTGTATAGAAGGCTGAAGCGAACCCGCCAAAATGAACCATAAAGCCTTGAGCTTGGCATGTACCCCAGTTGCCAATATTTCCCCAAACGATTTTGTCGTGCACATAGTCTCTCGGTAAAGCCCATGTTGATAGGAACCATGCCGAAAAAGAAATCATACAATCAGAAACACTCAATCCCAACATGATTCTGTAATATGCTTTCTTTAGGTGTTCATCTCTTGATTCCTTAGTGCCAAGGATATCGTATATTATGAATGAGGAGCCCCAAAGGGAAAGAAGACCTGAAAATTTGGATACTATGGCAACGCTTTTGATTTGGTACTGACTGAAGTCATCAAACGGTAGTGGGGGTAATTCTATATCTGTCGTGTTCACCATATCAATTGGTCGGATCATTTTTCCAGGTTCGTTATCTCAGCAAGTAATATTTCATGCTGTTCTGGACGGCTCAGATTTTTTCCAGTGTTTGTAATTTCGGCAAGTATGCACAATTAATTAAATTTATTGATGTTAAGCGCTAATTTTAATTTCAATTAGCTTGATTCCTATGACTCTCTTACTATCTTACATGAGAGAATGATTGATCCTATTCTGTTCATTTGGTGTTCTTGTTGTGTTCATATCTTTCTGCTCCAGCTTAAATATTTAATATCTAATTTTTAATCGTTTCTTACCATACGCCGATACTTAACGAAATTAGCAAATATTGAGTTTCTGGCTCTGATGCCTTATCTAACAAATTAAAAAAATGTACTTCAAAAATGAATTCTTTACCAAATTGAATTAAAAATCTCTTATTAATTTATCTACTAAGGGATACTTTTCATGTATTTATTTGTGTGAACAGCCACAAAATTTCTTGATCACCATATTGAGCTGAAGTCTCTAATGACTTCATTATTTGAATGTTAGCAAAAAATATAGCACCAGCTTAAATTTACGTTTTTGGAGTAATTGAATTTCATTACAATGCGGTCCGCACCAAATTTGAATGATTGCAGATTAAAAGTGTTTATTCCCATCTGCACCATTTCATTCGGTTTGTTGCGTACTAACTTTGGTTATCATGGAGGCACTATTTACGTAAAATTGATTCACGGTTATGATAGTATTTTTTACTTTCTTTATATTTATGACCTGAAAAAAAAAAAAGCAATCCATCAGAAAATGTACGAATTTCTTTTCATCTTGAGAAAATAAAATAAAATCGAACTTATTTCTGAAATTCAATTCTTTCCTCAAACAGAGCATAGGCTGCATCACGAATTCTTATGACCACGATGGATATGCATTATAAATCCAAAAGCATACATTTGCAATCTAAATGACTACGAACATGATGTTTGCTTTATGAACCAGAAATATACCTCGAGCATATTTTTGTTAGTATCTGGGGTGAAAAAGTTGAGATGAGACGTAGAACGGTACGTACTAAAATCTCTCTTACTCTCTTGAATGTGGACTGTGTAGCAAAATAAACAAACAAACAAACCTGATTTATAGCCATTCAAAGTGTAACGAGACACCCAACTAATGTACTATTTAACGTACGTATGTAAATTAGAGTAATAACCTAATACATAATCAGCAACCAAACTACTGCTGATCATCAGAATACGGTATTTATTATTTGTATCTCTTTCTCTAAAGAGAGTGTACGTTGCTAGCAATTTTGTTCAACTCAATTTATTATCATCAACCTCACAGCATATCGATCCAAGCGAAATTGTAGTATCACTTGTCGAAATGTCACCATCATCATATAAACAAATGAACAGATCATCTTCAAATGGCTCTAATAATATCCAACAACGATTCAGGAGGAAGGCCATTGGAGTAGAGAAGTTTTCTTCGTCCAATAAGAAATCATCAGAGATTCATCGTGCGAAGAAAGAGAAAAAGTTTCGACGAAATGCAACATTGTTGAGACAATACCAAAAGGCCATGAAACAAGAAGGGTATAATGTTGGTAAAGGTGCTAGTCGAAGAAGAAGAAAAGGTGATAATGATGACTTAAAGGAAAGGGAAGAAAGCGGCGACGCTTCAATTATTGATGAAACATCCAAATCACAGAGAAATCATAAAACAAATTCTTTCTCTCAGGCAAAAAAAAAGGCTCAAAACAATTTAAAAGATAAGGAAGAAAATGTCGAATTTCAGAAGAGAAAAAAGAAAGAAAAAGAAGCCAAAATATTGCAGAGAAGAAAAAGAGGTAAAGTTATGGGTAAGAGAACCACAAAAGGTCAACCAGTAATGAAAAACGTAATATCCAATATGTTAGAGAAATTACAGAATGATGCAAAGAAATAATCTCGATGCATTCGAAATGAATTCGAAAGCTTTAATTGCAAATAGCATGAATGAATAGATGCAATCGTATGTCCCAGCTCACAATGCATGGACACTCTGATCGAAAAGAATACAATTCTTGAGCATTGCTCCCTTTTTTTTTAAACTTATTTCGATTGTTTCCATACCTTTACATGAAAATCATTAAAATCCTACAGTTTTATTCACGATCGTCCATAAACTCGGTCATTTTGTACGATTTGGTTATGAAGAATAGATAGCATGCTCCTTCTAGAATTATGAATACGTACCTAAATTGATAAAACAATCTTCAAAAACCAGAGGATTTGTACACATTTCTTTCTCACTTAGTGTTCAAATGCAAAAATTTCCAAAAGTTATCATTTCTACATGGTGTGAGGACAAATGAATTTATAGTGAACATTTTTGGGGCATTCCTTTCGTATTTATTCTCTACTATGTCTCATTCACTCTAATTTAAATAGCATTCCATTTCAGCAATCTAAACGTTATTAGAATTATGCTAAAATGCTTACAAGTTTTGATTCATTAGGCGGACTTTAAAAATAGCATGAAGGGTACATAATATTGAGCAACAGAAAGGAAACAATGGAAACAATCATTGTGTTTAATTGGATTTTCACCACTCATTCAACTTATCTCGATTACCCCTAGAATGCCTCTTTCCATATTTATCACTAGCTTTTCTGTCATTATATCTTGATCTACTTTTTCTTCCATTAAATGAAGACTGATAATTTCGGTTTGAATTTTCTTTATCCACAAAGGAATTTTGATTGATTCGTAAGCCAGGCACATTTTTAAAGCCTAATTTTTGCATCAAATTACCATTTAATTCCGGTGGGTCATCCAATCCTGAATAAAACGAAAATTCATTAGCATATCGAATAAGATCTGCTTTTGAAAAATTCTTTCCAAGTATTGGAATTTTAGAAGCATAGAACCCTATCATGGATTGATATGCTTTTGTAGCAGCAGAGCCAAGATCTCCTATGAAATTATTATCACGACTATCTGATATAATTGGATCCAAAACAGAAGAAATATTAGGATGAACAGGTTGATCTAACATTTCTTTGAGGTTTGTATCAGTGGTCACGTCCATATCCTTCAATTTTTGCAGAAAGGATGTTTCAAATGGGGCAAGAACGAGCCATCCCTTTCCATTTTTTCCAGCTCTTCCGGTCCGTCCTAGTCTATGGATGTAAGTTTCTCTATTTTCTGGTAGACCAAATTGAATTACATGAGTAACGTCTGGATAATCCACTCCACGTGCAGATACGTCAGTGGTAAATAATATGCCCGATTTTTTCTGTTTGAATTGTTTGGAGACTTTAGTTCTAATATTTTGTGTCTTTTTTGCATGAATCTCAAATACTGGATGATTCATTTCATGATTAAATAGATGTGAAAAGTACTTTACCATCATTGCAGTTGGGAAAAATACAATGATCTTATGATTGGCTGGATCTTCTTGTATAGCTTTGTACATGATTTCAACAAGACCACTAACATATCTCTCCATACTTGGAAGTACAACATAATATTGATCAACTTTTGTACTTGTGTGAGTAGCTGGATCTTGATCTCTAATACAATCAACAACAACATGATTTTCGTTCATGGTATTTTTCATCACCTTTCTTAGATCAGAAGGCATTGTAGCTGAAAATAAAAGAGTTTGTCTTTGTGATTTGGGTGGAAGATAGGAAATAATTTCATTTATATCGTCCTTAAACCCCATATCCAATAATCGATCTGTTTCATCCAGAATAAGAATCTGTTGTTGGTCTTCTTGACAAATAATATCTGAAAATGGAATATCATGTACATACGTGGATTGTAAATGATCCTTGAGTCGACCTGGTGTAGCAACAAGAATGGATGGTAACCTTCTATTTAAACGTTTTAGATCCAAATGTTTTTTAACTCCTCCAAACATGATTTGAACTGATATATTGCGATTATATTTCAGCAGTGCATATGCCTCCTCTCCAATTTGAGTTGCTAATTCACGTGTCGGGGATATGATGATAGCAGAAATAGAAGAATTTACGTTTCGATTCCTCTTTGCGTGAGAATTCTTTTCTCTACTAATCTTTTCAATGGTGGGTAATAAGAATGCTAATGTTTTTCCTGTACCTGTACGAGCTCGACCTAAAACATCTTGACCATTGGATGCTGCTCCAAATGTTTTATATTGAATTTCTGTCATTTTCTTGAGTTCCATATCGGAGATTGCCAATTTTGTTTTCTCATTTAGATTAGGTAAATCATTGAATTCTGGATATTCTTCATTTTCATTTTGCAGTGCTTCTGAATCATTTTCCTCTAACACCGGCAAAGAACTAAATTTTTGGTTTGGACTATAATGAAATTGTTTCATGTACAGTGATAGAAATTTAGGAGTGACCAAATGTTGCCTATTTTTACTCAATGACTGAGCTATTTTTGCAGGCCCTTGGATGGAAGATACTGTTGCGACTTTGAGTGACCTCGATAAACATTGATTAGAAGAAACGGCTCTATTCAAATTGAGTTTTCTAATGCTAGTAGAGACCAGTGGGTGTGGTTTTCGTTGGAAGACGTTTCGACTTCCTCGTAACGTCAAAGACGCCAATAGTGATGGCATCGTTTCTGTGTCCTCTTTTTTTTATGAGGGCAATTTTGTGGAGGAATATAAAAATGTGTACGTAGATCAGTACTGACTTTATAATATCAACCACCCATCTTATTTACCAATCAAGGACCCTTCATTCTTATTACTTTTTTTAGATATTCTTTTGCAAAAAAAAGAATGGCATCGAGGAAGGCAAAAAGAAAATCCACATCCAGTCTGGAAAATCAAGGGAAAGATATTGGTCAACCTATTCTTCACAGCATGACACAGGATATCATAGGTGAAAATCACACACCAATTTCCGATTCAGAATCATCTTCTGCATCTACAGAAGATAATGAACCAAATAATAGCGAAACTTCTGTCAAAGGTTCAGTCGAACAAACTACTTCTGAGAATGAAAGAAATAAAAATGACAAATCTATGAACACTAAATCAAAGCTCTTTGTTCCACATCGTACCGTTGGAATAGTAACCTCTGGTAAAGGATTTACGTATAATAATGCAGGAAATGAAACCTTTCTTTCCGTACCCATTGGAGATCGTTTTCAAATGATTCGTTGTGATAAACTCGTACCAGTTTTAGTATCTGAAGCACTTCCTTTACCCACAAATCTAAATAATAATAGGACCATTTCCAGAAAATCATCCAAAATGGAATTACATTATATTGTATCCGACCCCAGTCTGCAAATTTCTGTCGCCGCTTATGGACGCAGTAATGCAGGACGGTGTACCAATGTGGCATTGTACAATCGTGTGAAAGTTCTGAAGGCAATCAACATCTTTGAACAATTGAATATTACTTCCAAGAAAAAAATGAGCATTGTTCAAATGATGAAATTAGGAAAAATCAAAATGAATCTTCATAAAAATAATGAAGATGATGATGATGATAAAGGTGGAAAAAGTGAAGCATTTGCATTGATTGCACTGTTATGTGCTTCTCAAAAAGAATCCAAAGTTTCTGAAGCAACATTTAATAATCATCAAGAAGAATCTTCTGACTCTGATTCGGACAGTGACGTGAAGCAAAAGAGTACTAAAATGAAAATAGATATAAAATTAGTAGGTGATTCCTCCTCTGACGAAGAGTCCTCCAGTTCTGAAAGCGAATCAGACCATGAAGATGATAGTGATATAGATAGCGATGATTCGGATGATGATGATGAAATGAATCATTCCAATGGAAGCGTCATTATTCTTGCAGTATCACGAAAGGAAATTCGCATCTGGAATTACATTCCCTTCATACCCAAATCTTCCAATTTCGATTTTCATCCTATTTGCAGCTGTAACCCTTCCACTTATATCAATAAAATCGTTGTCGGTGGAACAAAAGGACAAATCATGTTACTCAACATTCGAACACGTAAAGTGATTCATGAATTCCAATGCTGTCTCCCCAAAACATACAATGAAAATGAAAAATTCCAAAAAGATTTGTCTAAATATGATATTACTGTGCTCGAACAAAGTCCAGCTGTGGATACGATCGCTGCAGGAACTCGTGGAGGTGTCGTTCATTTACTCAATCTTAAATTTGATACCAAATTGTTTAGTCTTTCACATGCCGACAGTAAGATTCTTTCATTATCTTTCCGTACCGATACATCTGCTGCAGGTGCTGGGATTGCTCCATTGGCGGTTGGAAATGCTCGAGGGTCCATCTCCGTGTGGGATTTAACAGATCAAACTTCTCATGAGAGCGATGATGATGATGAAGAAGAGGAAGCTGATTATGAATCCAATTTTAATGGAAATGGCAAAAGACGTCTTTTATGTACCATGACGGAATGTCATGTTGGCGGTATAGCTCATTTGACGTTCCTTCCATCAGAGCCTATTCTAGTCACCAGCGGTTCTATGGACAATTCCATAAAAATGCATATATTCGATTCTCCTGATTTTACATCTAGAATGTTACGTTCCCGATGCGGTCATTTTGCTCCTCCAAAATTTATTCGATATTTGCATGGTGGAACTGGTGGTAATGGTGGTTTAGTTCTCGCCAATCAAGCTGATGGAACAGATGCTGCATCTTGTCAGATTCTAAGTGCTGCCATGGGCAATAGTAAACATCGTGAATTGGAAGATCGAACATTACGAATTTTTAGTACTGTCCGGTCTGTTTTGGATAAGGAATATAGCCAAGGAAAGGGATTAGAAAAACGAGCACGTGCCTTAGGTGTACGAAAGGCAGATTTACTTCTCCCTGAAATAAAAATGTTTGCCACATGTGAGACCAGATCAAGAGATTGGGGTGATCTTGTTACCATACATAAAAATCATGCACATGCATATGTTTGGTCAAATCGTCGAGGTGCTCAATCGGGTCCAGTCTTACGACAAGATTCATGGAATGTTTCTGCCATGAAAGTTCCTCCGCCGGCTTCTTGTCATGCAACTTCGGTAACTATTTCTGTTTGTGGTAATTTTGCATTAGTTGGAACGAGAGGTGGGGTAATTTACAAATACAATATGCAATCAGGGATTCCTAGAGGATCTTACCCTCGTGATGCAGCTGAAGAAAACGAAAATTTGAAGAGAAAATCCAAGTTGGCAGGTAGTGTTAAAAGGACGATGAATATATTTGAACAAGAAACAAAGATGGATATGCCATCTAATTTGGACAAAAGAGATGAGGAACAGAAGGCGTTTTACGCAAAAGTGGCAAGAAAAAGGGAAGAGCGTAAACTTATCGCCAGACACAATAATGCAGCTGTGGTTGGTATTGCGATAGATTCTTTAAATAGGTATGAGCTAATATCTTTTTTCAGTCTCCTTTCTCTTTCCATTGTTATACCTCTTACCTGTAATTTCAATTTTGTAAAGGTCGCTCATATCAGTTGGTTCCGACGGAAAGCTCATTGTGTGGTCTTTCACAAATCATACGCCTAATAAAAAATCACCTTTCCAATTTCCAAGTGGAGCCACAAAATTATGTCATATTCGTGACAACGATCTTGCCGCTATCGCTTTGGAAGACTTTTCCGTCGTTATTTTTGACTGTTCAACTTTATCCGTTGTAAGACGATTTGGTGGGAGTAAAAATAATTCAAAAGTGACTGCACACACTGGTCCAGTTTCAGATTTGGGATTTGGGCCCGACGGTCGACGATTATTTTCATCGGTAAGAAGCGTCCATAGAAATTAAAACTTTTACTTTTTGAAGATGAATGCCTTACTTTATTTTCAATTGTACTTCAATGTAATCAAAGTCATTAGATGGTTCGGTGCGTGTTTGGGATGTGCCAACTGGATCCTGTGTTGACTGGATGTCTTTTCCAACTCCTCCCACATCTCTCTCATTGAGTGCGACTGGAGAATTTTTGGCAACGACACATGTTGGACAAGTCGGAATTAGTTTATGGTGTGACAAATCCTTTTTTCAAACAGTATTTTTGGATGGACAAAGGTTGGAGGAGCCTGCTTACATGGATAGCCCAAGTCCCATAGCTGAACATATCGATGTAAGTTTGAACTCAATTTTGTCTTCTTCATTGTATAGGAAATGGTTAGATACTCAATATATTTATGCTTTTTGTCCTTCCGACCATTAAAAGAAGGAAGATCTTCAAGCAGTGGCCAATATGAGAATGTTAGAAAATTCCTCAATTTTTGCAGAATCTCAAAAAACATCCAGCTTGAAGGACAAGCAAGATCCTAATTCCTTGATTTCATCGGATTCCAAAATTGTCGCGAAAGCAGATAAATTAGTCACAATGAGTGGCCTTCCTCCATCACACTGGAAGACGCTCTTTCATCTTGAATTGGTTCGGGAACGTAATAAACCCAAAGAACCTCCTAAAAAGCCTCCTTCGGCTCCGTTCTTTCTGCAATGGAGAGGAGGAGAGACAGATGCTATACCAGGGGATGTAGAAAATTCAAAGAAGGATGATAAAAAAGAAGAAAAGGATGATGCTTGGAATGCTGTATGGTCGGATGATGATGATAATGAGAATTTCGATTTGGAAACGAAAGAGATAAAGGATTTAAGAAATGAACCATCTAAGAAACGAGAAGTAGCCGAATCTACTACAACCTTGTTAGTTCCCAAGAAACGAAAGGTTTCACATCTGAGATCTCATTTGACAGGCCTGTTAGATGAATGTGACGGTTCGATCGAAAAGCGAACATCCAAATTTGCTCCAGTGACTCAATATATGGCGACATTGGGTCCATCAGCAGTAGATGTGGAGCTTTCAACACTTTGTCATGGTATGCATGATCTGGAGGAGGGACTCCCACTCTTACAACTATCTTCCTCGTGGCTATTAGAAGCGTGTGAAAGCCGACAAAGTTTTGAAGCCATCAATGCGTATTTGAATCGATTCCTAACAATTTATTCCAATTTAATGGCGGGGATTGAAGAAGAAATTAAGTATGATTCTAGAGAGGAAGAGATGGATTTTGATCCACAACGGGAAGAGAAAGCTAAGCTTTTGGACACGATTGCTAAATTACGAAACGCACAAACAGAAGCTTCCGAAACTCTTCGTGGAAAGATGCAACATACATTGTGTTTGCTGAAGCACTTTTCCAGAATGATTTGATTCGCCAGAGTTGCATTGCAAAGAGTTTATATATGAATGCTCAAATTTGTGGAAGACTAAAGCTTCAAACGGCTTATTATGATTGCACCATAGCTGGGAAACAAATAGTGAAGCTAATTTTACTAATAAAAGAATGAAAGAAATAGTCGTTACGTATCGAAGTCTATTCACATAACTGTTGAAGATTTTTAAAATCCTTTGAAAGGTGTAAATGTTACCTTGTATGGAAATCTTTGATTCTCTTTGATAAACAGGCTTAAGTAAATTGTAGCAAATCTGATTTTGTTGCACGGATCAGTCTCAAAAGTCTACGGATTGTTAAAAAGGGTTTGGGGATGTTATTCGTATAGTACAGAAAAGTAATCACTGCTGACTATAACACCTTATAATGTAGGATAGTTGTGAAACTGATGACTATTTCTTACAAAGGAGATGATAAAACAAAAAAATGAGAATTGAGGTTTGGTCGTGGATCTTGATCCTGAATCTAATTAAATATTGATGTACGAGACTCTACTAAATGACACGTAGCCATCATCCGATCCAAATAAAAGTCAATGCCAGCAACGTCTTGTTAGTTTCTCTCTAGCAATCTGCTGCTGAAATTGAATGATTATTTAATTTCGAAAGAGAAACAGATTGATCATGTCTTCTTGGCCGCCACCTCCACCACCTCCTCCAACAGCGCCACATATGAGAGCTAACAATGGTAAACAGAATTCTACAAATCATGCTGTAAAAGACAATAGCAACTATAATGGCACCTACAATAAGCCTGCTGGTTTTCGCAATGAAAGTCCATATTCGGCCACATCAGCACCTCCAGCTCCAGCTCCACCCAGACCACTTGTATCAAATCCATCAAAATTTGCGACGTCGTTTCGACCAGCCCCACCTCCAATGCCATCATCTTCGAACATATCAAAGCCACAATCAACTTCCACTGCTAACGTAAACACTCAAACAGGGTTTCTTTCTCATCGACCACCTCCACAGCGTTCGATACCAGCAGCACCCTACAATGCCCATCAAATGAATTCAGCACCGGTTTCAAACAACGCTCCTTCTTTTTATCCCGCTACAAATGGCAGCTATCCTCCACCACCTTCAGGAGTTCCTCCCCCACCAGCCGCGTCAAATGCTTTTCCACTCAATCCAACTTTTCAGGTAAGAAATAAAAATCTAATTTTGATTTTGAATCAAATATAACCTATACTGAATAGTCATTATTGTTTGTAATATAATTGTTCAAACGGATGTTAGGCAAGAAATTTTCATACTCCAGCACCACCTCCAATGCAAAGACCGCCCCCAGCTCAATCCCCCTATCCACTCAATCCCACTATGCCCACCACACAAGCACCGGCCCCATCCAGACCTCTACCTAAAATCAACCCAGCTCAAATCCCACGTCCACCATCGTTCAACCATCCTCAACATCAACCCGCCCAAATCCATCAAACAAGATATAGCCTCGAAACCACCACCTTACCTCCCTCAGCATCATCTCGCTTTATCAGCATAGATGATGGAAATGCCTCCTCCCGTCTAATTCGTCCCACAATTCATCATATCCCATGTCATCGATCTTTATTGGATAAAACGGGTCTTCCATTTGCAATTATGGTATCACCATTATCTCCACCCGATGGAAAAGAAAGTATTCCTCCATTATTAAATGGAAAAACACCTCTCCAAAACAATAATCATAATAATAGTCATGGTAATAATAATGGTGGTACAGACATTCATGGGGAAGAACGACAGTTGCCACTGAAATGCTCTCGATGCAATGCCTATTTGAATCCCTTTGTCAAATGGGGTGACGGGAGTTCTTCCAATAATAGTATGTTTGGAAATAACAGTTCCATTTACAATACCTATCACTGCAATTTCTGTGGATATGAAAATAGTGTGAAAGATGCTCCTCCCATATCTTCCATGAAAAAGGGTACAGTGGAATATTTGGTTGATGGACCCTATATCCCAAAGAATGGCCTAGTGCGGAATATTCATTTATATGCATTAGATTTGACGAATTGTATGTTTCCTAATCAAGGAGAAGATTCCAAGATAGAAGAGGAACCAGCTCTATGGAAAGAATATTTACGTTCTATGACGGATGTCGCAGAGGGTTTGAATGACATGTATGAACAGGAATTACAACAACGAATATGGTCCATTGAGGGAGAAGTCGAAGATAAATACAAACCTCACATGGGTGTATGCTTAATATTACCAGATAAAACTGTTACCATCCCTTACCTACGATGCAAGCAGGACCAATGGGAAATGCAACTAGCAACGATGTCGGATATACAAGAAGATCCTTTTTCTCCTCTACCTACATCCAGTTGGACGTTTAATGTGACCTTGGATACGGATATGAAACAATTTCATTTCTTGATGAGTTCCATTGACTCCATGTTGAAAAAGGATCTACAACCTGATTCTGTTCTTCACAGAAGTTGTGGTGGATCAGCATTGGCCGCCATGGTCAATGCTCTTTCTGAGACAGGCGGTAGGTATGTATCCCATTGCCTGCCTTTCATACTTTACTTTAAAGATCATATCACTTACCTTTCAATACTATGAATATATGATAGAGCTACTTTGATTACCTCTACTAGACCTAGTTTGGGAGTTGGAGCCATTGCCAATCGTGAGAAACTTTCTTTTTTATACACACGACCTTTAGAAGAACATAACGTCTGTACACCTATCCAAAATCTTACCGAAAAGAATGAAAACTTTGGAAAACATGATAAAGGAGCCACGTTTTATCGCAAATTGGAGGAGGAATGTCAAAAAACAAAAGTATCCTTGGATATATTTGTTCTGTCGGGCGAAAAAGGTTTAGAGAGCTATGTTGACGCAGCAACTCTCAGTGAATTATGTCGAAGTACTTGTGGGAAATACTTAATGATTCCTCATTTTAAGATGACGTCTCCTATTGGAGAGATTTTGAGGGAGGAATTGGTGTAAGTACCTTGTGTTAGAATTTGTATTTCTTCAAATTGTTGGTATTCATATTGGATATTATCTTTTTCCACAGTCACTCAATTACAAAAAATGTAGGATATGATGCAATTTTAAAAGTACGATGTTCATCAGGATTTACATTAAAATCCTATCTTGATCCACCTGGAAAAGTATTTGATGATGGTATCCGTTCTCCAGAGCTTGAATTGTCTTGCATTTCTACTGACACAGGAATATGCTCTTTATTGGAATATCAGACGGGAGGAATTAAAAAGAGGGGCAATCAAAAACCATTAGTCAATGTTCAGAGTGTTTTATTGTATACTACACCTTTTGGGCAGCGAAAATTACGTATATCTACACTAACTATGCCATCGACAGACCTTGTGTCGGATGTATATCGAGGAGCCGATTTTGGTTGCATTGCCGCCGTACTGACTCGCGAGATTGTTTCTAATGCCAGGGTGAATGGACTAAAAAGTGCCAGACAGTACATAGTGGAAAGTTGTATTAATATGCTATCTCAGTATCGATTGAATACAAGTGCCAAAGATTCTCCATCGGGACAATTGATCTTACCAGAAGCTTTGCAATTGCTTCCCTTGTTCGTAATGTGTTTAAGAAAAAGTGTGTTACTTCGTTCTGCTATACCTGTGGGTTCCAGCCTCAAAACAGCCAAATCTCCGCAGCCTAGTGTAGATGAGCGTATGCATGCCATGTTTCATGCTTCGAATATATCATCCAGTTTAGCGATGTTACTCGTTCACCCGAATATATATGAACTCACACGATTAAAGGGGAGAGAAGGATTTGAATATACACCTCAGCGAGTTGGAAAAAGCGTTTTTATGGAAGAGGCTTGCAAATCTTATGTGCAATTTCCTACAACCTGTCATCCATCAATATCACGTTTGGAGGATGAAAGCATGTATCTGATTGACGATGGATTTTCCTTCTACCTTTACATAGGAAAGAATGTTCCACATGAAGTAATGCTTGAAGTTTTTGGTGATTCAAAATATCCTGTAGAGGGGATCTTATCAAGTACGGAGTATGGGAAAAGGGTACATTTCATAATAAAAGCACTTAGAGGTTGTTGCAATACGCGTCCCACTTTCCCTCCATTAATCGTGTACAAGAGTGGGGATGGTAATGGAGATAAAGAAAAGCAAAAAGTGCACAATAAAATTATGACTTTGCTTGTTGATGATGCCACTTCACAGGATAAAGGATATGTGGACTTTCTTTGCGCCCTTCATAAGAAAATAAAGGAAAGAATACGTACATGATTGATGAGAAGTGAAGCTACTTCGGTAGTGGCTTAAATGTTTAATAATCAATTCTCGTGGCTATCGCATTTGTATTATCTGGAACATTGTGCAATATTTCGTTACTTCTTAAATTTAAACATAAAAATAAAATACAATTGTGGTGGTATTTCTATCGGACGAATTTCCAGATCTTGGTCCAAACAAAACTATCATGTAATATCTATCAATTACGTGATAGATCTATCTTCATCGTCAATACCATATAAATGAAAACCACCAAGATTAATCTTTCCTTTTTGGCGAAATTCTAGTCTTGCCCAATATCCAATTAAGAAAACGTCGATGACGACAAGGAAGAAGAACGTAAGGCCTTTCACTTTGAAAATCATAAGAAATAGCAAGAATATAACTATGCCCAAAAAGAATTTTGGTAACTTGTCCTTTTTCAAACCGACACGTTCTACCTGCGCTTCTTCTAAAAGAGCATCTTCTGTCGACATTTTTTTCCTCACTAGCAAAACAGCACCCATAGAAATAAAACCTATAATGACAAAAAAGTAATTAGCAACTGACTTTTTCACATAAAGACCAAATATTACTTTAGCGCAAAATACTTACCGACTGTTGATAGAAAGAAAAGCATGAATTTTTGACTTCCGGTGTATCCCCTATTCCCTCCTCCTCTCATTGATTGTTTCATTTGCCTCTGGCAAGATCCATCACAGATTTCTTTGTAGTTCCACACTCCTGAACAAAGGGGGGAAAAGTATTCACTATTTGTATAAAGATAATCATCGACAGCATCATCTGAAGGCAGAGTCCAATCAGCACAGCTTTGACATGTGCCATATTCAATCTGTGATAAGAATGAACAAAGTGATAAGTACCCAGAACGTAATTTTACAAACGCATCATTTATTTTTCATGGAGCTACGAACCTGAGTTTCTGACAGGTCAATTTGGTAAGATATAGAATCCAGTGGTTCATTGCAGTATTGATCAGAATATGCATTAACTGCAAGAGCCTTCCACGCATTTCTTTTACAACCTAATTTGCTATACGCATTCTTGATAAAATCAAGAAACAAAACAAGACATTAGCGAAAGTAAAAATTTGTTGTAAATGTCAGATTATGATGACTTGTTCTCACCCCTCCATCATCATCACTTGTGGCGGTACACTGCAAATAACTCAAAGCTGCAGGATCATCGAAGTCGTAATCAATAAGCTCAGCTGCTTTTTCGGCATCTTTAGATACTGCCTTAACAAATTGAGAAACGGTGACATAATATTTCCCTACACTTTTTTTCTTGCATTCATTGTTGCCACTCGAGAACATGGAAAACACAATAATATCTGATCCTCCGCTACGTCAAGTGAAGATTTCACGGTATCGTTGATCAAGATGATCAAGTTTAGTAACAAATCTCAAAAATTTGCACAAGAGGTTTGTCATCAAAAGGAAGAACATATTAGCAATCTACTTACCGATTTATACATGCCTCTGCTTTTATAGAATAATCCGACCAATGCATTGTCATATCTCCATATGTGTTAAATGAGTAAAAGTTATCATCACCACCATAATCATTCCAAGGATCATCTCCTGATCCTGATCCAGAATCTCCGGACGCATATGCTGAACTAATAGCGTATGCGAATGTTACTAACGAAAATAATTTAGATGGTATAGAGCAAAACTTCATGCTAGTTTTTGATCACTTGAAATGATCTTTTCTAAAAATATCCCCAACGTAATGCTTTGAACAATGAAGCTAAGGTTGATCAAGAAGTTCCTTTCTGGTTACAAGTATAGAGCAGAAAGGGAGTGTGAAAAGTTCAAAAAGATACTTAGACGATACATAATTCTCCATTTGACAAACATTTTTCTTTTTTCTAATAAATTTTCTAAGTACGTTTTTGAAACGGATCTAAATTTATATGAATAAAATAAATACATATATTCAGTTTGTGAACACAGATTTGCTTAAATAAAATAATATTTCAAGATTATGATCTCCTATATATTCTTCTTTCAAAATATTTTCCTTAAGTACACAAAGATTAACGAACACTTCATGAATTCGCATTGTTTTTAAAGTTCTGGGGGTAAAATTAAATGATTGGCTAACTTATCGCACATAATTACAAACAATCAAGATTTATTAGCATCATTCCGTTTGCTTTTAAGATAGTTTCTATTTATTTCATAGGAACATTACGTGTATGTACATGTACGAATAGAACATGCTCGTTATGAAGAAAAGCCAAACGTAGATAAGATAGTTAAGAGGTCCTAAGGTGTTTCATCTCTCCAAGGAATTTCTGATGCAAAAATTACTGCTGACAGCAGCAGCAGCTCTTTCTGAATGAGGAAAAAAAATGAAATATTCTGGTTTGTTGAATCGTATAAATTAATCAAGCATATTACAATATGAAATCGGCAAAGATTGAGTTTGACCTAAGAATTAAGGCGAAAATTATATAAAATGATTTGCGACGAAAAAAAGCAAGCATGAGAAGATTTCAGTCATCATGCCTGTAATAAAGAAATTTTCTATTCATTTTCAGTTCGAATTTTTGGAAAATATTTGTTTACTCTAGTCGATCAACCAGTCCTTGGACTACTCCGACGAAATGAAGAACAAAAGTGGAGGTTTTCTATGTGGTTTAATGTATTCGTCGTTGTAAACTTGTACACTACAATGGTAAAACGACAAATTATTTTTTAGGTCAATAATATAACGATTATACCAGAAATAACATCCAACACTACATGTAGTTAAATCATCTTCACTATCATATTATGTTTCAACTGTTTTGATAACCCCTAAATAATGATGTGTTCTATTGCACCAAACACCATCGATAGCCAATCCCACAGCATCGTTAGGGACATCCAAATTGTCTGTACAAACGAAATCCAATTTCCATTGAAAGTGATAAAGTAAGTTGAAGGTTTGTGATTCATAAAAGCAATAATTTGAATCATAATATTTTTTTTTCTCTAGAGAAGTATAAATAAAATTATACGATACCCAAAGCTCTCTTGTTGACTTGTTCATTTGAATTTTTCAAAAACCATTCATTGACTTCAGGCTTTCAAATCTAGATCTGTAGATCCAAAATTGTAATAATTGTTTCTCAACAATTTAAAAAAAATGTGTCTTGCGATCCAGTCAGGAGATGTATTCAGATCACATTAGTGTATCATTGCAATTGGTGTTCAAAGCAAAAATTACAGACACGCATGTGCAAAGTCCATATAAATTCTAAATTTTCATCTCATAATTTGAGCATATGTAGTACCAGAGTTCGTGCTTTTTAATTAAGGAGGAATTCTGAAATGAAGATAGTCGTAGCTAAACTCCTAACGTGATTATTGTTATTTGAGCATGCAACATAATCAAAGAAATAGTGCGAGTCTTCAAGTGAGAGCAGCAAGTTCTACACGCCAATCGGAAAAAAACTCTTTCAATTGCAAACTAATGTTTCCTTATGATGGGACCCTATACTTTTCGTGAAATAAAAAGGTGTACAAAATGAATTTGGGGCTTCTATACTAAAGTTTATCCCCTGTCACAAAAATTTATTCAAATCTGCTAAAAATTTGAATGATTTTTCATTCCAGATTGCATATCACACAGTCTATAATTCAAAATAGATTATGAGTAGCATGACTTTTATGAATATATTTCAAAGTTAACCAAAGCCAGGAACCATTCTAAATTAAAACTTTCCAAAAAAACTTTCGAAGCGCATAATTTTTTTACATATTAATATTTGCATCACTAGTATTCATTGAAAAACAAGGTGGTTTCGAAATCAGCATGAGAAAATTGAGGAACTGCGTTGACGATGAAGAAGATTGGTTTAGTTTTCTTCATCGGCTTTGACAAGTAGAGTAATAGAACAATTTGACAATTTTTGTCTTGGTTTTCTTTTTCGGTGAGAAAATCAATTTTTCTACGTAGTTGAGCATTGTACATGTGTATGTTTGCTTGTTTGTTTGTTTGTGTCTGTTATGGTTTACGGTGTTTTCTCCGGCAGTAGACTGTGCTAGGGCCCAGAGTTTCACTGTATTTTTTATTTTCACCAAGAAATGCAATTGTGTAATCAAAAATGTTTTAGGCCATTTTGTGTATCACAATGTCAGAACTCGAGTTCGCCAGAAATATAAATATGTTTTGAATTGGGTCATCTTCACGTTCAGTGACTTCCAAGCTTATGCTTTTTTCTGCCAATTATGGAAAAGTGAGACTGCTGAACACGTGCATAAACATTTGTTATTGTTTCATTGGCGATTTCATTCATGTCTCATGAATTTTATTTGTTGAA
>Ga0115008_10001304_pt1 | contig 19954 bp, 19 predicted proteins | sample FraStrMetagenome_FD_87164 | JGI IMG/M metagenome (GOLD analysis project Ga0115008, IMG submission 87164) | Marine eukaryotic phytoplankton communities from Arctic Ocean - Fram Strait ARC3M Metagenome | ecosystem: Environmental > Aquatic > Marine > Oceanic | place: Fram Strait | collected...
AAAAAATTCAGCGCGTTTTTTGAGACTGAAAATTACGCTGAAATTTTTTTTTTTTATTTAGCTTTAACGGATGGGAGAATTTTGCGATTTTTTTAGAGCCAATCATAATGCTTAAAAAAAAAAAAAAAATTCAGCCTAGATTTTAATAATTGACTACCCCTATTAGTAGACCGTAGAGGACAACTTTATCCATTAGACATCAGACATCATTGCCATATTTTGCCATTTTGACTTGTGTCTGGACTCTGGATTCTGGACTGTCTTTGACTTTTACCCGGACCAAATAATCATCCCTATTTTGCCATTTTGACTTGTGTCCGGACACCCTATTTCGTTGATTTTCATACCCCGGATAAATTTGTCCTCTGCGCTCCGCGATATTTGAAAACAATTGTGACCACTTATTCCAATCCCGACAATCAATTCCCCAGCAAGAAATAGAACAAAATCATGTTCGAAAAAATAGTCTTTTTGTAAGTTTCACTTTCAGCCCTACTTCACAATAGAATCTAATGAGAACGCTGATCGTTTGTGTTTTGTAAAGGGAAAGGAAATCTGAAAAGTCAAATGATTGTATATTTGAAACTTTAAAGGACTTTCGAAGATAGTGCTCCTTAAATTTGAGATCAGTGGTGTGTTGACGTGCTTTACTATCCATTAAACTATCATGGCATCTATAATGGAAGAAGGCACATCCTCTTCTGCGCAAGAGCAAAATTGTGAGGTGGATTCTTATAAATCTATTGAAGCAACTAGGCATCCCTTACGCGATGAATCGAAGAGATCTGCAGAAATTTTGTTCTTTAAGGTCGCAAGAAAGACTTTATCGTCGGTTGCTGCTTGCTGTTTACGACAACTGTTAGGAGCTAGATTGCGAGAGGTTAGCGCTGAACGCAAAACTCCTCTTCTTGTTTGTGACGAGGATATAAAGATTGTATATAAATTCACTGCTACTTTTGGAACGACATGGATGGAGCAAGTATTGACAGTTGAAACGGAAGAAAACAATGAGGAGATTACCCCTACGACTTCGGCGCGCACATACGCGCTTGCAATCAAAAGGGCAACTGACGTTGGGAAATATTTTGATGCTCGATATTTGGAGAAAGAAGTTGTGGCGAAGCTTTCGCATAAAAATCTTACCGTAGAAGGTAAAGAGAAAACGAAGACATTTGAGTATAACGACCATCTTGAAAGGCTGATTGTGGATCCGTGTAACTTGCAAAGAGAAGCGTTGCGTTGGTTAGATATATCAGGAAATCAATGTGAAAGAGAGAAGGAAGTAAGTTATAAGTCTTTCGTTGTTGACATATAGGTCAAAATAATTTATTTTTGATTGCATGAAGTTAAATGGTCGGCTCATGCCATTTGGTGGCGGTCCATATGGCTTACCATCTGTGCACATGTCTAATCCAGTTGAAAGTCATAATGATCTTGTTGAATATAATCTTCAAAAACTAGAACGTAAAGTTAAATCGGGTAACACAAATTGGTACGGTCCTCAAAATTGGTCGATGGTGAAGCGATTCAATAAATTAGTCTCAGGACGATCGATAAGTATGAATAGGAAATTCTTTACAAAAGAACAGGAAGAATTTGAGGTAGTTCCGAGAAGCATAGCTGATAAGTTTGAAAGTATTGATAATGGTAATAGCGAATCAATTGTCGACGTTATTGAAAAGTCGATAAATAGTGGCATTTTTCGACCAAGTGATATTAAATTATTGAAGAAGAAAGGAGGTTTACAAAATGAAAAGTTGAACACCCGAAAAGAAATTTTCACACATAAAATTATGAGCGGGCGCGATCCCGCCAGTATTGGGCAAGAGGAGTCCTGGCAAATGAATGAAATACTTGAAGAAATTGATGGTACAGAGTTTGGCAAACGCGTAGAAAATGCAATGTTACATCGTCTTGTTGACGAAGACGATGTATTTAATCGTTTCCAAGGGGGTTTGAAATCATTAGGTCAGATACATATATGGGAACATGCCGATACCGAGGATGAAGCCGAAAAATTTCCTTTCGAGCAGGCAATTAAAGAACGTTTGGGTGGAAAGAAATTGTGCGCTAAGCGTAAAGCAAAAGATCTAACTTCTAGTGATCAGAAATCAAAGGTTACGAGAACAGAAGCAATGGACGTCGAGTTTATGGAAGTCGATATGGGAGGCTGCATCGTCGAGCTAACGAATGAAGATGGTACAGATAAAGATTTACATGCTTTTAGAAGCATCGAAATGAGTTTGTTTCAAAGATAGTATCGACAAAGGGAGCGTCGTCTTGAATTTTCGGGAACGATCCCAAAAAACTCCGTGATGACACTGATCTAGGTTTTAGTGTAATTGGAAACAATGTGGACTTATGAAAAAATTGTAAGAAAAAGAAAAAGTACCACGGCGTATTTTAAATTGCAGATGCTGAACCCACTTAAGATTCGGGACGAGATAGGGTGAAATCGAAGAGTAAAGGCAGTGGTTGATCGAAATTTGTCCAACATTTGTAAGGCTAATTCAACACTGTAGAAATTTTCTTGCGATGTTGTCAACAAAACAGTTGGGTTACAATCACGAACAGAGAAAAATTTACAAGTCTTTAGTTGATTACGAAAAGCATTTGAACATATTCACTTTATTTCACACAAGCCCATTGCATTCACTTCAAACTTCATGCTAGAGGCATCTGCAACATTACTCTTGACAACCGTTGCTGTTCGAATATGACCCCTAGCGTTCATCCATGATTGCTGCTGGTCCATTGCAATATCGTCAGCATTTTCTTGTCGATGAGGATCGCATTCGTGCTCGAAGAGTAACCTTGTTGACACGCAGTGTTGCCAACTCGTTCCAAGAGCAGCGGAAACCTTTACAAAATCAGAACCCCTCCTTCTTTGATCATTTGATTCGTTATTATCATCATTGCAATAGTAAGCGCTGTCCAAATTTATGTTTTCAATCTGATTGATAATCACCACCGCAACCTGAAGCTGATCTGCGATTCGTTTCAGGACACCCGATATCTCAAAGAGCATCGCGAGGCGTTCAATAATGTTTTCTTTCTTTGCTACTGCTGCAATACTATCTATAACGACTAGTCTCACTGGATAATAATCAAAACTCATAATCGTTGATCCATCATCATCAAGTTCACTATTTTTATTAGTATAGTTTGAAGATGAACATATATTTCTTTCCGCTTTTTCATTCCGCTCCAGAATCTCAGATTCTATTCCTCGGACAGTGTCCAACATATCCACTAGGGTTTGCGGATTATGAACAGTTACATTATTCAATACAATCGATGATGCACTATTATCATGACTATTATCACCGTCAACATCACTATATTCTAAATTGGTTATGGAGTCAAGAGATGTATGCATTCCATGTTTTGCCCGTGCACGTTCCCGAGCAATTTCTTGCATTCTTCGAAGGCTCAGCTTTCGCTCACTGTCGACGTAGACGCTCCCTCCTTTACGAACACCCAACGCCAAATCACAACACAGCTGCATCCCAAGCTGTGATTTACCCACTCCAGCTCGCCCAAACACCTCTGTTAAACTCCCCACTCTCATTCCTCCTCTCAGACATACATCTAACGCCTCCATACCAGTACTCACGTACCTCATCATCTCATCACCCTCATTACTCCGACGAAGCATCTCCAAAGCAGATTTTGGTTCCGCTCGACACACGAAACAAACTCTTTGAAGCAACAACTTACATTCAAAATAAGTAAGCGACGATTGTGACGAATGGTTTGGTGATGATGATGATGATGATGATGATGATACATCGAGCATACGCATCAGCATGACCGGATCGCCGTAGCATACATCTAGGAATTCACCGCATGTACGAATGTTGTGTTTCTTTAGTCGATGGACGATTTCACGTTTGATTTTGCGTGGGTCTTCCTCTTCTTCATGATCGTCATCGTTATCGTCATATCGTAACAGATTGGTGAAGATATGGAGCGGTAGTCGGGCGATGGAACGTTGTGCTGCGGACATGGACTATTTATTCTATATCGTATATATTCAATAATGTGCATGTCGTATTATTCATAGTATCAAACGCTTTGCGATGCATAAGAAGTGTGTTGTGTTGTCCTTGTACATTTTATTTCGAAAAAACATAACAAGAGTGATATATATTTCCCAAATTTGAAATTTGAAATTTGAAGCTCGAAATTTGATACGTACGTATTCACACGGGATGTCATAAAATGATACTTCCGATTACCGATTACCGATACAACATGTGCACTATATTTTCATATCGATGTTTCAAAGAAAAGTTGAAAGTTGAAAACACAAAACACACATGTGGACATAAACTCTCTCTCCTCTCTCTCATGTGAGAGAAAGTGAAGTACCCGGTATGAACATTCATACATATCCAGTACAACACTCGAACTAAAGGTTATCTATATTGAATACCAATCTTTTTTATTATTATCATCATCATCGTCATCATCATCATCATCACATCATCATCATCATCATCATCATCATCAATGGAAGAAGAAACATCCTCACCAACGCGATATGAAGTATTACTTCAAAAACTTTACCAGATTCCTCTCTATAGAATCAGCCATGATGGCTACGATCTTGAAAATATGAAGCGCTTAATGAAATATTTAGGGTTATCGGATGTGATGATTCCGAGCAAATGTAGTAACGTTGCTGACTCAGTTCAGTTCACTAGAGATGATGTAGATGCCTTGAATGATCCACTCGTTGTTCACGTGGCTGGTTCGAATGGTAAAGGAAGTGTTTGCCAAAAAGTAGCATATTCGTTAGCTTCTTCTGAAAAGTTTAAAAGGGGAGTTGGTCTGTTTACGAGCCCGCATATTTCATGTTTTCGTGAACGAATTCAAGTTATTTCACAATGTAATGTTGTGGGTGACGAAAGTATGCATTTGCAGAGTGAGATGATTTCTGAAGAAGACGTTCATCTAATACTTCAGCTTATTTTTGATATATGCGAGACTGCGAAGATTGAGGTTGTATTCTTTGAAGTTATAACTGCATTAATGTTCAAGTATTTTTACGATCATCGGGTTGTAGATGCAATTGTTATTGAAGTTGGTCTCGGAGGAAGACTTGACGCGACAAACGTCATCGCGAATCCGACAGTTTCGATAATTACTTCAATAGGTCTTGAGCATACAAAAATTTTGGGCAATAATCTTAAAACTATAGCTAAAGAGAAGGGTGGAATAATAAAAAAAGGAGTTCCTGTTGTCGTTGGGTATAATGTTCCACATGAAGTTATTGAAGTTATCGCGGGGCAAATGGACGCTCCTTATTTTCGCGATATAGATATTTTGGGCATAGGGGAAGAAAAGTTGGGTGAAATCGATAAAGACTACAACAAACAAAATGAAAGGTTGGCTAAGGCCGTTCTCTTTCTTCTTACGAAACAAATGAACTTGAATATAAGGGACATAAATTTACACTTTGGGTTAAAACGTCTTCCAAAGTGCCGCTTCGAGGAAATATCAGTTGGCACAACTAAAGTAATATTTGATGTGGCACATAATCCAAGTGCGATCGCTCAGCTAGCTATCAAGTTGAAAAAGTGCTATCCTTGTAAAAATTTTAGGGTTATTGTTGGATTTTCAGATGATAAAGATATTGCAAATTGTACAAGAATCTTGGTTGAAAGTGTGGCCCCACCGCAGAGAATTCACCTCGTTGAGTCTTCGACGAGCTCAAGAGCGTCAAAAATTGAACAAATTTTAGATGCATGTTCTATGTTAAATGATTCTCACTTTTCGTTTACAAAACGGTCTGTCGAAAGCCAGACAAAAATAGCTCTTAACTTAGCATTAGAGCATGGTGAAGTACTAGTTGTATGCGGATCATTTTTTATCATGAGCGAAGCACGAAAGGCATCAGGTTTGCGTGAAGCTCGTGACAGCGAATTTGTCACATCGACTATTTGACAAAAACACTGCAAAAGACCCGCTTTAGTGTCCTAATAGATCAGATACGTCACGTAGACGGTCAACAAAACATCTACTTTAATTTAAAAACTATTTCTTCATGGTTCCTTTTATTCCAAACATATCTTTCGAGCCTGATGGAACTTGAGTATAAAAACTATTTCATAAAAATAGTAATTTTGGATGTTGCGAACCTCTTCGAAAGCAGTTTGTATACCATATAGGAAGATTTCAGGTGTCGTGCAATGGCAAAAGCATCCATCTACTTACTTTGCAATCTAAAAAAATCAAATTTAAAACGAGATGGTCCATTCAACTTACAATATTTTATCATTTTACAATAGGTGGTCATCCCCAACGGTTCGATGTTCTGTCATCGCTTCGATTTCGTGGACTAGGAAACGAGTATATATCTGATTCTGTTATTTGAGGTCTGTTTTCCTGTGGAGTAGAACTTGGATATGATGTGCCATTGTTAATTGAGGGAGAAAAGAAGGGAGATGTTGTATATCTCTGACCTCTTAACGAATTTTGTTGGGGTGTTGGTTGCGGCGAGTACTGGTTTATTGGCTCACGCATTGACCTTTCAAGCTGATTTTCAATTTCAGAAACAAACGATGGTTGAGGAAGTGATGTGGCCTGTCTTAATCGCGCTATCACAATCGTTGCGATAAAAACTACTCCACATATAATCATAAAAAATGTGGGACTGATCTGTAGAACTTCCATAATGTCCAACGAAAAAGAGTTACCAGGAATAAACTGCTTCACACATTCTGCATTGGATTCATTTTGAGGTGTAGCTTCGCAATGTTGGTTGCAATCAATATTTTCTTGACATACTTCACAAACAGCACACTCTGGACATTTATTCAATTCTTTTTCTTTCTTTCGATTACTTCTTTGTCGTCCTGCATTACTATGTTGTCGATCGTAATCATCAATGGCAGAGGCTATTTTGTCTTCCATCTTGCTAGCATATTGATCAGAAAAGCGTTTTTCTAATTCTCTCACAGAGACCTCTTCGATCGTGACTGTTCGAAAGACAGTGTCTGCCCAATTACCAGCCGCGTCCTTCACATTATAAGGAACTTCCCACGTATTAATTGCACCTGATACAGCCACAGGGTTACCAATGACAACTTCATCGCTGAGATTAACTAGCCCATTATGTGTTATATCAGAGGCATGAAAACATTCATTAGGATTTCCTGGATTAGACGAAATATTTTCGCTGCATAACTCATTACCGTTTGAAGCTTCTATCAAGTTTTGAAGTTCAATTTCAAGATTACGGGAATGTTCTGCGATCTTATCCCCATATATTGTCGATAATTTTGTATTAGTCTCGGGATAAACTCCTGTCAATGCTTCATGTCGACATGTCACAATCGTTAAAGGATTTTGTCCTTTCAGAGTTATGGTCGGCTTTTTATTGTCGATACACCCTGTTCCACCAGTATAGTCTGTCGGGGCGACGATGAAATTGCCTTCCGAATCTTTCTCGAAATTCGAAATAGGAAGGAAGCCATCTCCATGTGTATATCGTGGACATCTACAGGTATAGCTCCCGTTCATATTTTTACATTTTGCTCCAGAAGCAAAGTCACATTTCGGAAGAAGTTCTGGACACAAGATATTTGCTTCCAAAGAATTAATCGAGCATTCGTCCAAATCGGTAACACGTACAGTACGAGTAATGCTCACTATAGGAGGATTTGTCCAAGGTGTAGCTACAGAATAAGTGACAGTGAAATCCCCAACTTTAAGCAAACAACCATGCAAATTAAAAGGCTCGCTATAGCTTATTTTCAGGCTCCGCATCAAATCCTCCTATAAATTAAATAAAAATGAAGTGATGAATAAACTTTGAACGACTTCATAGTGGAATATAAACTTACAGCATTTCTGTCCAAAACCTCGACACCACATTCCGTGTAACTTTCACCTTGCTGAAGAGTTGTTACACCGGTGCCATGTGGATCACAGCGAAGCTTTAAAATGGGCACTCGGTTGTCAACACAGCCCCATTCGTCACTTCGAAATGTATACCCTTCTTTGCAGGCACACATAGGTTCGTTATTTTCAGTGGTCAAACAAACCTGATTCTTTCCGACGCATTCCTCAAAACCATCACATGGATCAATGACTGGAATGGTACAACCACAAAAATCCTCTGAAAGTGTTTCTTTAGTCAGAGTTACTCCATCACTTTTCAACTTCGGTTCCGCTCTTACATCATCCTCATTACATTTTAAGCCATTTCCTACCGTTCCCTTAGGACACAAACATAAATAATTCGGGTTTGAATGGGGCAATTCTTTTCGTTGACATACTGAAACTTCATCACAATTGTTATGACGTGAACTGGTACAGGGATCCATAGGACACTTGAAGTTTTCTCTACAATCGCTATCGACTGCAGGGTCTACGTTACAACATCCTTTGGTTGATATTCGTTTGGGACATGAAGAATCAGGCAACGATACATTCCATTCATCTTCATCTATCTGTGTACATTCACATTCATATCCTCCAATCGTATTCACACATTTGCTCGGAGATTGACATTTATGCGCCATATCGTGATCAGGTAGGAGACGGCATTCATCAGTATCGGTAATTGTAAACGGTACATCCCAACATCTATTTTTACACGAGCACAGCAAATACATTGGTATAATCAGAACTTTTGTTAGCACCAGGTCCGTTCGAGTAAATGAAAAGCAAGAAAACCTTACTCACTCCTCCACTAGGTTAGTGACATTTACCAATCGCGTGACCGTACATCGAACAACATGGTCACCAACTTTTGCAAAATGAACATCACTTCCAGTCCAATTAATTTCAACGTCGCGCACACCATCTAACTCCCGATTCATTTTCTCCACCACAACTTGAAGCTATCGCCGAAACCAAAGACCAAAACTAATGAGAAACATTAAACACAAAATATTGTCTGTGGATTCAAAAGTCAAGAAACTTCATCGAAAAGGCAACAGAAGTCTATCATTCTAAACATGTACTTACTACTGCAGAAATATCAGCTGGAGCATTATCCTGTCGAAATGCCATTTTTGTCTTCAGTTGCTCACATCGCGAGGATCCCTTAACGAGCAGGAGGGTCGTTAGGAGATTCAAAAGTGCGACTAATAACATAGTCTTTACGAAATCTATAATGGTAGTTAGATTACTTTATAAAATTAAAAAAGAGGAGAAGGAGAAGGAGAGAGTGTGTCGACTAAAAATCATTGTATTGGGTTTGTTACTTTTGATTGGTTTGGGCTTGGGCTTGGGCTTGGCGCTTGGCGCTTGGCGCTTGGCGGGGGCAGACTTGGGGCTCGGGGCTCGGAGCTCGGTGCCCGGTGCTTTCTGGGTTTTTACGCACAACATAATGTGTCACCAATTTTATTCAATGACAGTTATTTGTTATTTTCGATGGATGGATTACCATTACCATTACCGATTTACCGTCCGTCCATCATCATCCAACTCCAACTCGCATTCAAAATATACCCACATCATACTCGCGTATTTTTCCAACTCAACTCAACCAACTACTCACTTGCTCTCTACCGATTGACGTAGAGCAATTCTATATTATACGGCTCCCGAGCGGATTCGAAAAACAAAACGGAAGATATGGCAACGTCAGGGCGAATGCGCCTGACGAAAATTTTAATGCAGCCTCGTAAAAAGAAGAAGCCGCAGCTGCTCGAGGCAGCGAGCAAAACTCGTTGGAATATCGTGCGTGGGGATACAGTGCAAGTAATTAAAAAGAATCATCCGGACTACGGAAAGCAAGGGAATGTTATGCAGGTGAATAGGAAGGCTGACCGAGTTACCATAGAAGGTATTAATTTGGGGGTGAAACGTTTGAAGGGGAATCCTAACTTGGGTACCAAAGGAAGGTCGATTATGAAGGAGAGGTCTCTACATTACTCGAATGTTAATATGGTTGACCCAGTCACAGGACTTCCGACTCGTGTTTCTAAAAAATATTTGGAGGATGGGTCAAAAGTTCGAGTGAGCAAACGAAGTGGTGCAGTAATTCCGAGAGTAAGTGAGACATACTTGAAGTATATTTTTTTGATCTGATCTGAACTCTTCTCAATTATGTTTTACCTATGCCGGTTATTTCTATTGACGTCTTTCTGCCTTTCATAGCCTGACATTTTGACGGTAAGGAGGAATCCATTGTCCCAGCATATAGGTGATAAGGATAGCGTCGATGCAGATGTTTGGGAAATAACTTTCAATCCATAGAGGTGCTCATTAGTAGGGAACGATGTATACCTATTTAATCATAAACAATTAACTTGTATTTTAGCCACGTTCACCAAGGTTAAAATCGAGAACGTAGGAAAAGTTGCAATCATTTTTTCAATAGTTTTTGGTGTATCTGATGATACTAAAGAACAGATTCGGCATTACTTTCCGTCTACAACATGTTTGGTGAATTCGAAGTGCACTCTCCAAAAAATGTCTCCATTAATGTGACAAAACCACATGTTGTCCACTCTACGAAAGTAAACATTTCTTGTAGTAATCTTCTCGCTAAGATGCTGACGCTTTTCTCCCTATCTATTTATGTACCCAAGAGATTTTCGTTGATACATATCGGACTTACGTACTCCATTCTAATGTAGAATTCTTGAAAGTGGTTTTCAGAATTTGTATTTATGTCAAATATATCTAACAGTGAGGAAAATTGTCATCTAATTGATTCCTTCCCGAAAGAAAATATTACTTTGTAAGTAAGAAAGTGTTCCTGTTCAAGTCAAACACAACTCTACGCGACATGTATATATCTCTTCGGAAAAGTTACACTCTAGGTTACACCTTTAAACATATTACATATCTAGAGCAAGCTGGACAATCTTGTTCATTGCTTCTGACTTACCACAGTCCGTGTAGTACTCAGTCAAATCCTTGTAAAGAATTGGGTAGACCTTCTCGTTATCCTGAGGGCGACCTTCAATTGTACGGGTGTACACTCTCATTACGATCTTGAGCAACAACGACTTAGGTCCCATGCGAAGTTTCTTGTTGGCCAAAAATCGAAGGTTGAACATGAGACTCGGTCCAGGAAGGGTAAGAACTGCGTGACACCAGTTGGGCCCAAACGAGACGAGATCACCGGGTTTTTGAACAGCAACATGAATGTCACTAACAGCTGCTAAAAGATCATCATCAGTAATGGGAAGAGGGAAAGCAGTCGGCATTGGAACATTGGGAACCTTTGCAAGATCCTCAGGGCTTACGAAAAACCAAATCTTAGTACCGATCAACTGAATAGATACAGAATCAATTGGTGCACAATGCAAAGACGCAGCAAGGGTTGGTTTCTCAAAATTGGATGCAAAAAGGTTGTTCTGCTTGTAGTCTCCCATACCCCTAATATCAACTCCTAGCAAGTCATCAAGAACTTCAGGATCAGTGATAGACTCGAAAGCGGCATACAAGGCGGAGTGGTTGTTGGAATGCTTCTTAAACAAATGGTTTCCAGCAAAATCATCAAAAGCGACCATGGTCTTAGAGTCAGCAGCCAACCGGTTACAAGATGGAGAAAAATGGTGCTCCTTCCAGACTCCATCAGTGTCCAACATACGCATTTCACGACCAGCATTCATCTTGTGAAGCAAACCAATGGTCTTATCATGGTCTACAACCGCATAGTCCTCAATAAGACGAGGATATCCGTTAACATCAAGGACATCCTTATCGCCCTCCAAGGGCAGAGTGTAGTATGGAGTCTTGCTAAGATTGGGCACCTTAGGGTTGGGTAGGTTACTGTTCTTCTTGTTGCGAGTGTAGACCATACGGACGAAGTATCCATCAATGTACTTTGGCAGAGCACATACGATGACATCAATGTGATACCTGCAGAAGTATGCAAACACAATGGCGGCAATAACTCCTGCCTTTCCACCAGGGATGTTGGACAAAGGTGATGCTTTCTTACTCATGGTGATCCGTGTAGAATATTCCTCTCCTCTACTCTATCCAAAGAATTTTTTTATGCAAATCGAAGGGGAAAGGTAAAATATTTTTTTACCTTGCAGTTCGGCGGTCTTGCGCGTTTGCTCCATGCAAGGCACACGATCAACTCGTAAAGCAGAACCCTCACATGTACCATCAGAACCAGAACCAGAACCAGAACCAGAACCCGGCCGGATGCTCGTAACTCGTAATACATGTATCCGAAATCACAAGTTAGAAATCAAGCATCGCATCACAACATGTGCGACATGTAGACAGTAGACAGCTCAGCTTGCACCGATGGTTCTCATAGTATGCGTCAGCATCATGCTTCTCTTCACGAACTTGTTGCGAACTCCCAACGCACTGTACATGATGTATTAACATGTAAACGTGTGTGATATGTACGCAATTGTACGCACATCTCTTTCCTTGAAATGAGAACTCACAATCTGATCTGTCTGTGCGCTTGAAAAAAATCCAAAAATAGTAGATCTACGCTCGTAGTACTGTACAGTGTACACTGTACACATCCCCACACGAGCACACGAGTGTACAATACGTATGATTCGCGCCAGTTATCATCTTACCGCGCATAGCTAATCTAGAAGAAAGTAACTTCGTAAAAGCGTCTACCATAACTTTCACTGACAACCTCTTCTTCACACATTATTATTTCTTGGTTGACATCCGACTGAGCACGACTTCCACACTTGACAAACTACAACGTTCCGCAATCCCTGACGACTTACATCTACTGCTATCATGACTGATACCAAGGAAGCCACTAAGGTAAGCATCTTACGTATATAGTGTAGTACACATTCACGTGTGCGCTGCTGAGCCAGTTGGCATTTGGCATAATTCGATGGCAGAGCTGCACTTAAAAAATTTAGCCAAGCCGGCATAGCAATTTCGCTCATTCACGATCTTTTGCTAACTTAGCCCGAAGATACGACTCCTGCCGCCGAAGAAACAACTGCCGCGGTTGGTGAAAAGAGACCTTCACCCGACAAGGAAGAACCTGCTCCTGAGCCTGAAGCAAAAAAAGCCAACACTGGAGAGTCTGCAACGGAGGAAGCTGCTAAGGAAGAGACTGTTAAGGAGGAGACTGCTCCTGCCGAGGAAGCTGTTAAAGAAGAAACTGCTGCTGATCCTGAAGCTGAAGAAACGAAACCAGCTACCGAAGAGACGAACGAGAAGGCTGATCCATCAAGTGAGACGTCAACAGCCGAGGCTGTGCCTGCAGTAGAGCAGTGAAGGCGGATATGCTCCGTTCCGGACTCCTTTAGATATATGTAGAAACAAGCATGTAATAGACCATCTCTGTAGAACGACTTTGTCAGGAAATGCACACACTTGCATTTTCCTAGAAGTTGCTGGGATAGCATAACATTGTTTAGAAATTATTTTGATATACGATATGCCATAAATATTACAAACTATTCCACCCTTTATTATACCCTGGAAAACCTTTTAAAAGAGATAGGAAATTCGAAATATGCACGTATTCCGTTGCAAACATCTAGTAAACAAAGCACAACTCCAATTTCGACAACTACCGGTAGATAGAAAGACAACTTTATATGCTATTCATATTCTGTTCTATGGTAGAGGCTTCGATACATCAAATGAACTTTATGTTAACGAAAAGGTTGCAGTAAGAAATTGAGTAATATTTCAACGGCATAATCTGTACGTAGTACCAAGATGAGAATGAAAATGATTTAATGGTCAAATAATGGTTGATCAAAGGTTCTTGTCATTCAGATATTTTTACTTTGATAGCTAGAAGTAATAATGATTCTAGAATTATTACAATTAAATGTTTCTTCGTTAACATCGACGAACGCAAGCGGGCCATACGACCTTGTGCATGTAATTCAATTTGACTTAAAGAGACACTGGACACGAAACTTTTCCACTGCTATACACTACGAATGTATAGAAACATAAGAAAAGCCAAAACCATTATTTCAATTTTATAAAATTCTATTTATGTTTGTTCCTTCTCAATTATGGCAAGTTTCTCGAAATTCTCGATTGCTGACTGAATGTCATCAACTTTCTTTTGAAGGCTAGCTAATTTCTCTTCTGTTTGAGCTCGAAACTCAAGAGTTGCGTTCTTTTCGTAACCATCGGCATTCATTTTATTCAAAATTGAATCAACGGCAGGTTGCGTTTTCAACAAAGACTTCTTAAGTTTTGCGATCTCTGCATCGAAATCTACCATACCTGCAAGATCCATGTATACACTTGTTTCATCGTCAACGACAACGATGCCCACGCTTTGCGGAATAGAATCAGGATTTATCGAAACAGACTTTCCCTTTCCAAGAGTACATATGTCGCTAGTTTGCGCCTTAGCATATATTTTACCTGTGGTGGAAGTAATCTTGACGAAGAAATTTGTAAGATTCTTGTTTGCAATATTGTAGGATTGACGAAGCGAACGGCATGCTCCGATAATTTTATTTGTAAGTTCCATAGAGGCTTCAGCGTCATCGTTTTCATGAGAACAATTTCCCTCAGGATATGGCATGAGCATAATACTTTTTTCTTCAGCATCACCTAGTGTGCCTCGCCCTGGAAGACGTTGCCATAATTCTTCTGTCACATACGGCATCATCGGATGTAACATTCGCAACCCAGTTTCAAGAGCAACCCATAGAGTTGCCTGTGCTGCCCATCGGGCGTCTTCGTTCTCTTTACTTTCATCGTAAACCACGGGTTTGATAAGCTCAAGATAAACGGCACAAAGCTCATCCATCCAAAAAGCATACATAGTAGCCTGAGCGTCTCCGAACTTATAATTTTCAAGCAAATCGTTCACAGTTGCACTCGTTTTCATTAGCCTCGAAATCATGTACTCATCACGGACAGCACATTTACCACTAGACATTATGTCTTCTAAAAGTGTGCAAGTAGGGTTGAAGTCGCTAACAAATTGCAGAGCAAATCTTGTTGCATTCCAAAGTTTATTGCAGAACTGACGATATCCTACAACACGCTTAATATCAAGGTTAACATCTCGCCCTTGGACGGTATACGCTAAAAGACCAAAACGAAGCGCATCACTTCCACACTCTGGAATTCCATCCGGAAAATCAGCTTCTTGATCCTTTTTCGCCTTTATTACTTCTTTTGGATCAAGGTTACCTTTATCCAATTTGGAAAGCAATGACTCCAAAGTACAGCCATTGATAACTTCAAGTGGATCAATCACATTTCCAAGTGATTTTGACATTTTACGACCATCCTTATCTCGAACCATTGCATGCAGGTAAACAGTATGGAATGGTAAGGTATCAGTCAACTGCAAACCCATCATAACCATGCGCGCAACCCAGAAAAATAGAATGTCCAGACCAGTCTCCAGTAAACTCGTGGGATAAAAAGCCTTTACATATAGATACAAGTAATGAGTTTGGAAGCAACTAATGACAGACCGTAGGCACATGAATACTTACCTTCAAATCGGCAGTATTGTTTGGCCATCCCATAACAGAAAAGGGGAAGAGACCACTAGAGAACCACGTGTCCAACACGTCCTCGTCACGCTCAAGATTAATTTCGGACGCATTCGTACCCAACTTCTCTTCTGCTTTCTTCATCGCGTCTTCCTCATTCCTCGCAACAATCCATCTATCATTATTCGCCATGTCGAATTTGCTGATCGAATCACCCTCCGCCTTCGTAGTAGCAAACCAAGCAGGAATTTGATGCCCCCACCAGAGCTGACGACTTATGCACCAATCTTGGATATTTTCAAGCCAATAATACCAAGTTTTCTCATGATCCGATGGTATGATCTTCAGGTCGCCGTTGCGGACGGCGTCAACACTACGCTTTGCCATACCCGAACAATTGACATACCACTGAGGAGTGATCATGGGCTCAAGGACATCCTTCGATCGACTACAAAGACCGAGTCTCATTTTATTCGGTTTTTTCCCAACATACAACCCTTTTTCTTTCAGAGCCTCCTCAACAGCAATACGAGCATCATAACGCATCATCTTCGAAAAATCAGCGCAATTGTCAGCCATAGCACCAGCCTCATTGATAACTGAAATAAATTCTAGCTTATGACGAATACCGCACTTGTAATCGTTTGGATCATGAGCGGGAGTGATCTTCACAGCTCCAGTTCCAAATTCCATATCAACAAGCTCTGCATCACAAATAATAGGAATTTTTCGATCAATGAAGGGATGTGATACGAACTTTCCATGCAAGTGCTTATATCTAGGATCTTCAGGATGAACAGCGACAGCCGTATCTCCAAGCATGGTTTCTAGACGAGTCGTCGCAACTACTAACTTTTCATCTGGACTATTTCCATTTAAGACTGGGTATGCAAATTCGGTTAAAGTTCCAAACTCATACCTTCCCTTAGGATCTTTTGGATTGCCTTTGTGATTAGGAACGTTTAAAAATGTTCTTCCCTCAAGCTCAATGTAGTCCACCTCAATATCACTAATAGCAGATTTCAAAGCACAACTCCAGTTTCCCATACGCCTTTGTCTGTAAAGAAGACCTTTCTCATGAAATTGGTTAAAAGCTTCGACAACGGCCTCTGAACACATATCGTCCATAGTGAATCTCTCACGTGACCAGTCCACAGAACTACCCAGCGATCGAAGCTGATGAGTAATTTTTCCACCGTATTCCTCTTTCCATTCCCAAACCTTTTCAATAAACTTTTCGCGACCAAGCTCATGCCGTGTAATTCCACTCTCTTTCATCAACATCTTCTCAACAACACTTTGAGTTGCAATACCAGCATGATCTGTTCCTGGAACATATAAGGTTACATCTCCACGCATTCGGTGCCACCTCGTCAATGTATCTTCAACGGCTGCAGTCAATGCATGACCCAAGTGAAGACTCCCTGTCACGTTTGGAGGTGGAATTACCATTGTAAACTTTTTTGCATCGGGTGCGACAGTCGTGGGATCGGGAGGCTTATAAAACCCGCATTTCTCCCACCAATTTTGCCACCCTTCCTCCACATGAGACGGATAGTATGCTTCCTGAATAGGTTTCGACAAGTCCTTTTTCTCGCCATACGGTGTCTGAGGAGGCGGTGGTACCTCCACCTTCTTCTTAGCTTCCTTCTTCTTTTTACCACTTCCGTCGCCCCATTTTGGTTTCTCTTTCTTTGGTTTCCCCTAATAAGTAACGAGCACAATTTCAGTGCTTATTCAAAATATTCCCTTCATAAACTGTGATCATATAATTATGGCATTTCACACCTTACCTTGTTCTTGGCAAGCTTCTTCAATGCCTTTTTGGATAACTTCTTCGGTGGTTCATCGCCTGCTGGCGTTTCCGCATCTTTGCCATCCACCGCTGGAGCAGTCGTCTCGGGTTTTACCTCAATTGCACTCTCACTCGACATCTTCACTTCCTTCACAAGTATTAATACCTCTACAAAGCTATGTCTGCTCTTGTCAGCAAGGTATAAAATTATATTACATTCGTATGTATCATGTCCGCGTTCTTGTTTTTGGATTAAGAACTCAGAGAAAAAAAGATTTGATCTGGGCCGTACATTTGATGCGAACTTCTAGATGATTATTTAGTGATGAAAGTTTGTGTACCCTGCTCGAATTGGGGGAATTTTTAATTTTTAGCCAAATGATCGAAACTCGCATGGAGTCGAACGCAGAGCGGCGCCAGAAACTAAAAAGATCAATACATGTACACAATAATCGTCATCTCATTAGAACGGAACGCAAAGATGTCTTCGAAAGCTGTTTCTTCTGCTTCCGTTGCGATGAAACGGAGAATTAAAGCAATTTTATTTGATGTGGACGATACTCTTTACGACATTGCAACAGGGTTTACTGACAACAGAAATGGTACCACTATTCAGGACTTTATGGTGGCAAAGCTCCAATTCCCAGACCGCGAAACTGCAAAGAAAGTGCGCGACTCATACTTCAAAAGGTTTCATTCGAGTATGAAATCACTAGTGGAAGCTGGGAAAGAAGGCCAATACATTTACGGTGATGGAAAGGCTGTCTTTAGACCGGAGGATCTAAATGATTGGTGAGATATTTCTTCATTAAGCTCAAAATTTTATGAACTCTCCGCTAATGATGATAATCTTTTTGGATATCTGTATTAGGTTTGCTACCAAGTGCGACTTTTCTCTATTGGAAAAAGACGCGCAGCTCATTGAATCTCTAACCAAACTAAAGCTTGATAGTGATAAGAACGATTTGAAAGTTGTTGCTTTTTCTAATGGTCCAAGAAAATATGTCTTGAAAGTGTTGGATGTGCTCGGCCTTTCCGATGTCTTCCCAAGTGAATGTGTTTATGCCATCGACGATACATTACCCTACTGTAAACCGGAGAAGGAAGCATTTCAAAAGATACTTTCAAATATATCTGATGAAGGTGATGCGATACAATTCGAGGAATGCGTTATGGTAGAGGATTCCATGAAAAATGTTCAGGCGGCGAAGAGTCTAGGAATGAAAACAATTTTAATTACGGGGTCGAACATCGAATCTCACCATGACATAGACAGACCTGATGTCAACGATCCAGCTGTTGACGTTTGCTTGTCAAATGCCAACCAAATTCAATCGGATGTACCGGGTTTGTGGGAATGTCCAGCAACATTCCGCAGGTCCGCTTGAGGCTTTCTAGAGTGATCATAAAACTGGTGGACTAGTTAGTAGCATGCACGAAATTTTCTAATAAAGTTAAGAACAATACATTATCAGGTAAAGGCGTACGCATAACTGTGGCGCGTAATGCTGGGTTCCAGGCAAACTGTCTGTGTCACCATGTAAATACTTGTTCCTGTTGCAGCCTATGTTATCGTAACCTCTCGTGGTATGTTTGATACTTATAGGATCGATCCACTCGTGAGGAGTATGTGAAGGTTACAGCGAGGTATACATAGGAACTCACGTGCAATAAGCTATATTGAATGGTATTTACATTAAAGCGAGATAACTTCTACACATGGAAGTGTAAGTTCATAGTATTGCACCTGTCATCGGATTCTAACAACTCTTAACCGAAAATGGTAATAAAATCTTAACAGCTAGGTCATTGTCAAGATAGAGCAAAGGTATCGCTAGATATGCTAGGTGGGTAACCGGATCAAACTCCATTTGAAACTCGACTTTCGAATCGCCGGGTTCGCTGGCGTCAGAACATTTAAACTTCATTCTGCAAGATTTTGCAACATTCCGCAGTCCATTTGCCGATTCAAATACTATATCACCTGTCGATTCGTCATTCGCAACACACTTCCATTGAACTTTCAATGGAAGTATCGGTGGCAACCCAAATATTTCATCTACCTCTTCCCCCACTTGCAAAGGCCGATTGACATCGCAATTACCCACGGGCTCAACCGAATGCGAACTTAACACTATACTAGGCCAGTGTTTTGGAGTTGCTAAAAATCGCTATATCCATAGTATCCAAATAAGAACAATTATCTTGTAAGCAGGTAATTCAATGTTATTGAGACAACGAATAATACCTTTCTCATACCTGCAAATCTCCTCGACTCGTTCCTCTTATTCTCGTACTTGTTCGAAGCGTCAAGCCTCGTACTACATCCACAAACAAAGCGACCAACAAAGCTTGTATAAACACCGATTAACTCATTTTGTGCTAATTTCGAAGGTTATTGTGCATGTATTTGTAATATAATAACGAATGAAATATGTAAGATCCTTTGTTTTCAAGCTTTCCACGTTTTCTCCCTTCTCCGCGTTCCTCGAGACTCGAGATCGGAGATTTCGGGGCATGGCAAGAGCGTGTCATATTGGCTAAAGCATTCACATGCCGTTAGTGATTAGATCCCTAGCTACTACTACTACATGTACTACCGGTCTACCGGTAGCTCTAGCGACCATTCCATTTACGCTTGCAGTAGGCACACTGCTTGATACACTAGATTAGCCTATAACGGTTATCTTGATATTGAGGTTACCTTCTGCAAATGAGTCAGAAGATCAATCTTAGTTTACTTTTTAATCTTATA
>Ga0115008_10001305_pt1 | contig 19949 bp, 19 predicted proteins | sample FraStrMetagenome_FD_87164 | JGI IMG/M metagenome (GOLD analysis project Ga0115008, IMG submission 87164) | Marine eukaryotic phytoplankton communities from Arctic Ocean - Fram Strait ARC3M Metagenome | ecosystem: Environmental > Aquatic > Marine > Oceanic | place: Fram Strait | collected...
GAGGCTGCTACTTTTGTATTGTACCTCTCGCCAGGGAATGCGGTGTTGAGATGATTGCATGTGGATTCTAAAGAGAACATGGCTAAATTAGTTTTGCTATATGTAATGTTGTCTATATATGCATCTGACATTGTTTACTTATGGAGGCTTCAAAAAAGTCTAAAATTTGCGATTTTGGAGTGCAAAAAGTCTAAAATTTGCGATTTTCTCATGTTTTTGGTTCTCTTATCGAAGACTCGAAGTCTTGTTAGAATTTTACAAAGTCATTCGTATAAGTAGATTCACAAACGCGCTGGACCGGCATATTTAAAAACTAATCTTACTCGCGCCAAGCATGTACGACCCATGGTCCAAAATATATATCACACACGAAATTTGAATCAAAAACGCTCTTTAGGTGTGGGATTGACATTCACCAATTAGGGGTCGGAAAAACTTCCTTACATCTTTTAGACCCGATTGCAGCGAAACATATAGGATTGATTCTATAAAAACGCAATCATACTTCGCTTGATAAACCCTGGTTGGATTGATGGTTTGTAACTCAAGTTCATAAGTTCAATTTCAACATCGAACAAATCAACTATGCCCACAGCTATACCCTTAGACACAAACGAATACGGTTGTAGCTATGCAGATACAATGCCGAAATTAAGCTACAGAAGTACGTGCTTCAGTAATTGCAGCGTCGATGAACATGATCAGACGAAGTCGTCCGTGTCTTCCTCGGTGCCGCCATCACATATAATTAAGTCTGACCCGGCCCAATCCGTTCCATCAATTCCAACACCAATGCTTTCTTCTGAAGAATTAGAAGTAGAATTTAAGCTTATGCACTTGGACCAGCTCATTCTGCAGGTGACCGAAATGAAGGAAAAGGTACAGGAAGAAGCGAAATTATTGGAACGGGTCGTAGGTCGAATACAATGCAGAAACAAGGCACGAATCCGTTATCGGAGAGAGATGGGTGGCAACAGTAGTGATTGCAATGGATCCTGTTTTCAAGAAGGATGTGGTGACATCATAAACACGCGAAAGAGTGAAAAATTACTGGGAAAAGTCACCGTATGGATTGAGCGTTTGGCGATGCTCCTAGAGTATGCAACGGGCGAAGGGGATGGAAAATCGAAAGACATATCTGTTGCAATTGTTGATCAAAACATTGAGGAATTAACTAATGCCATGACACACTTGCTTGTAATTATTGAGCGTATAGATAAGCATTATAACAGGCTACTGAAGGGGAGTGGACTAGCCCCTCATAATCTACAGAATCGCTCTCGTGATAATTCTCCACAAAAAAGTAGCGGCAGACTCTCGACGAACTCATTGATGAAAGAAGATGCGAAAAGTGAAAAAGTTAGTTCTTTGCTTCAAAATATGTTTGATGATGTTTCTCAACTTCGAAGGAAAAGGAACAAGAAGAAGACGAAGATGAAAGCACGAGACGATAGGAAGACGATACAAATAGAAAGCACAAAAATCGAAACTACTAACTCCGATTCATCATTTCTTGAATTAGTATCTGATCAAATGAATATTCTTACCTCAGCTCTGGCAGCAGATGGAAGTGAAAGGTATTGGGAAGAGCTCGGATCATCCAAAGATGCACAAGAAAAGAATAGTGAGATAAACGACGAAAATTGGAACCCCGACGGTGAGAAGTTGCGGAGGGTATCTACGTTAGAGACGCGGCTCTTCTCCTCTTAAGAGAGCCGTAGTTTCTTCTTTCCAAACGACAATGATAGCGTCGACTTTGTCTGCAGTACGTTTATATTTTCTAAATGTTTTTGTTCCTGAGGAGCTATACGTATTTATATTGGGTTTCGTCCAAATAATAATATACATATCATTTTGCTGAATTGTAATTATACCATACCATTAAAGAATCTTCGAAGTATAAAATTTAACAAAAAAATCAATCTACATTTAAAAAGAATATTTTCTTAATAGTTGTGGAATTGAAACTACGTTCGAAAATCTCTATATTTTTCATCTGTATTTGAGTTGAAGGTGATTTATTTCTCACAAAACTCCAAACCCATAAAAAGAAGAACAAGGAATGAAAGCCGGAAAATTAAATTTGGATGAATGGTTAATTTACGTATACTTTAAAAGCAGACGAACGTGAAGAATTGAAATCATGTCTAGAAGAACCATTGCCGAATCAGACGAAGAAGGCAATGAAAGCAATACTCTCACTGAATCTTTGGCATTGACAACTAATTTGACATAATACAGCAAGAAGTCGAAAAGGAGGCTGTTACTTGTTAATTGATAAACTGTTCCCTGTTCGGATTCGAAACTTCCGACAGCGACGAAGCAACTGTAACCATTGCTGAATTACTTCTCCGCAATTGCTTTGTGTTCAATCTCATTAACATTTTCCTCATAGCTTTTACATCGGAAACAAAACTCCGAAGCTCCTCCCGATTCTGTTTTGATAAGTTTACCAAGGAAACCTTTAAAGAATAGTGAAAAACATAGTCAAAAGTATATTTCATGAAATAAGTAGAAAGCAAAAATTCATTGATGTACCGGTATGCAAGATTCTGGGGATCTATTTTTCGGATATTGTTCATATGCCGAAACAAGAATATTCAACGCATGCAATAGAGAATCAACATTTACAACGAATTTTGTTTTATGCAATGGGCTAGCTCCGAAATGCACATTTTAGTTTGTCTGACTCATGCGCCGATTTCTCGCTCATGTCGGGGTGATAAAATGTTAAATTTGGCATTTAGATATGAACAAGCAACATATCTTCACATATTAGTTTTTACAATTTCTTGGTCTGAAAATAGAAAAAGAGGATAGTTTATCCGCAAACATGCTTTTCAAAAGACGTTGACGCGTTTGTAAAATTTTCATCAATCGGGAACACAATTGATAAAATAGCCACCAAGGATATTTTCTATTTCAGAAACATCTATCTGGTGGGGAAATAATAATTTTCAAAAGATTTTCTCTGTTACTTTGGGTGGATCTCAAAAGATCCAGTTTGTTTTGATTTCACATGTCATGAAATCTATCTATGAACGCTCTCCACGAATACGACGAGCAAGCTGAATATCTTTGGGCATGATAGTTACACGCTTAGCATGGATAGCACACAAGTTAGTATCCTCGAAAAGACCAACGAGGTAAGCCTCAGCGGCCTCCTGAAGGGCCAATACGGCAGATCCCTGGAAACGAAGATCAGTCTTGAAATCCTGAGCAATCTCACGCACAAGACGCTGGAACGGAAGCTTGCGGATAAGCAAGTCGGTGGACTTCTGGTAACGACGAATCTCACGAAGGGCTACGGTACCAGGGCGGTAACGGTGAGGCTTCTTCACACCTCCGGTGGCGGGGGCGGACTTACGGGCTGCCTTGGTGGCAAGCTGCTTACGGGGTGCTTTACCTCCGGTAGATTTACGAGCGGTTTGTTTGGTACGGGCCATGATTGATAAAACGAGAAAAGTTTTAGATCTAATAAATTGTGTCGTTTGTGGAGTATGGAAAGGATGATTTTGTCGAAGTGTTTCATGAAAGTATTGATGGCGCGAGCTAAGTTAGTTTCTGCGCCGCACCTTAAATGACAGCAAACTACTTACAGCATGTATTTTAAGGACATTGCGAGAAGCACCAACCACACACAATTCGTTTTTGTCGTATTTACGCGCAATCACAATCAACTGCAACACATTTTCATCAACTAAGCAAACATGTCAGGTGAGGTATAAGTGAGACTGCACTCATACAGTGCGTTCATGATGGATCGTCCGCTCAATTTCAATTTTCTAAAACAATACAGGCCGAGGAAAAGGAGGTAAAGGTTTAGGAAAAGGAGGAGCCAAGCGTCATCGTAAAGTACTTCGCGATAATATCCAGGGTATTACGAAGCCCGCTATTCGACGTCTCGCACGTCGTGGTGGTGTAAAGCGTATTTCTGGACTTATTTACGAGGAGACTCGCGGTGTACTTAAGGTATTCCTCGAGAATGTCATTCGTGATTCTGTAACCTATACGGAGCACGCCCGTCGTAAGACTGTGACAGCTATGGACGTGGTCTATGCCCTCAAGAGACAGGGAAAGACATTGTACGGATTTGGAGGATAAGCGTTTATCAACCAACCAATTTCTTTCGTTCGTTTAAAGAATATAGCCAACAACTGGATCTTATAAGATCCACTCTCACTATCAAAGAGATCACTAGAGGTGGAGTACATATAAATCCAACACCTGACATTTGTAAATCATTGTGTAGGGCAATTGGGTGGTGAAGAGCATAGGAATGCGCCTGTACATGTACTACCAAACTCTCTTAATGCGACATTCAATATCTCAAATATTGAGGCTTTACTTCTTTACTCTGACTATGTTTGTGTTTGCACAAAAGATTTGAATGTACCTATACCGAATACATGTAGCTTTACTTCCTATGCGAATTCCTTTCATTTAACTTCCTAAAGTAGATCTAATAGTGTGGTCGGCCATCACGATCAAAATGTTTTATGCTTGCTATATTTTGAATCAAAGTTGCTTCGTGAAACATTTTCCTTTACAGCAGGGATGATAACGTGATTTTTGTATAGCCCAGCATTTGAATGTAGACGCTCAATTTCTATAATTGTGCGAGTTCCTTTTTTCGATAATTGTTCGGAGGAGGTATGAGATATGGTCATGGTGAATAACAACGCATTCGTCGAGAAAAAGCAGGCTTTTGAACGACTTTTCTCAGGCATTGTGGGGTCCGTATGGATAGAGATGACAATCTTTTCAAAAATTTGTTTCAAATTTTTTTTGAAGATTCTTTATCCTATCGGTAGATTCCAGAGGAAATTTTAGTTTTCGAGTTGTTCCTTCCCTGTTTTCTTTTGGGCTCAATCCTACTTTGGTAACTTTAATGATAAGAGTTCGCTTTGATCCATATAGTCATATATGATGTAAGCCTTCGCTTGCGTTCTTATCATTTTCTAGCTTATTCATGTGCCCTGTGTCCATATCAAAGAATCACAACCAGGAAAGTATATTATCACCGTGCTTTTCCAGTAAACACTTTATGTTCACCAATACAACTCAAAATTTGAAATGTAATCTTCTACTCCTATATGACATCGGTTCTATCTCCGCGAATATCAGTCGTTCTACACACTTCTAACTATTTACATACCAATATTCTAAAAAATACGAAATCCATTTCAACATTTTTGACGTAAATTGATTATGTGAAAATGTTATAATGGTCCAACAGTTTACCCTAAAGCACATCGACCCAGAAAAATGTACGATTAGAGATAAATCACGATAAATTATCATAACACCTGGAACAGTACTCCTTCGCGTTGAAATGAGATTCAATTTTCAAGGCCTGAAATCCCTTAGCTCCTTCGATCTTCAGAAGGAGAACAATCTTTGTTTATTAGAGTGGATATGATAATATCCAGTTAAGGTCGATTACGATCGAAAACCAACAAAAGTTGATCACAATTGATAAATTAGGCGGAGCTGAACTTAGTTACAGCCTTAGTTCCTTCGGAGACAGCGTGCTTGGCAAGCTCACCGGGAAGCATAAGTCTGACAGCAGTCTGGATCTCGCGAGAGGAAAGCGTGGCCTTCTTGTTATAAGTAGCGAGCTTTCCAGCCTCAGTGGCGATACGTTCGAAGATATCGTTGATGAAAGAGTTCATGATGGACATACCCTTCTTGCTAATACCGGTATCGGGATGAACCTGCTTGAGCACCTTGTAGATGTAGGAGCTGTAAGATTCGGTACGTTTCTTGCTGCGCTTCTTATCGCCGGCCTTCTTGGGGGCTTTGGCAGAAGATTGTTTGCTAGGAGTCTTGGCCATGGTTGTTTCTTCTTTGAATGTTGGGCGTAATGTAAATCTCAACTAAATGAAAATTGTGTGATATATTACGCAACTGGTGCTTTTTGGCTTTCGATAAGCATTGGACCGCGCCGTAATGTAATAAGCTAAAATATTAATTATAAATATGGCTCGGTCCAATGTTTTACTTTCAAAACAATCTCAACTATCTTCTCATGCACACAATTTACGAAGTCAAAGTCTTCACTACATTTACCAACAACTACTAACGAAACTAAACACAATATGTCAGGAGGCAAAGGAAAAGGAAAGGGAGGACGTGGAACCGGCAAGAGCACTACTTCCTCTGCAAAGGCCGGGCTTCAGTTCCCCGTCGGTCGTATTGGTCGTTACCTCAAGCAAGGCAAGTATGCCACCCGTATGGGAGCTGGTGCCCCTGTATATCTCGCTGCTGTACTCGAGTATCTCTGCGCTGAAATCTTAGAGTTGGCAGGTAACGCTGCTCGTGACAATAAGAAAAGTCGTATCGTGCCCCGTCACTTGACACTCGCAATCAAGAACGATGAGGAGTTGAACAAGCTTTTAGGTGGTGTCACTATCGCCAATGGAGGTGTTCTCCCAAACATTCACGCTGTCCTTCTTCCCAAGAAGAGTAGCACTAAATCAGCATAAACGATGTCATTCCGTCATGTGTTGACAAAAGTTGCCTCGCAAACTACGAAAACTGGATTTTATAAAATCCACTCTCTAAAACAAAGAAATTCCCATATTGTTCATCATCTTTTACAAGAACTGTTATCGATACGAGCCCGACATTAATGACACGGCTTAAACGAGTAATACATCACGCAATTGGTCAACATATCCTATCTAATCAACATTTATGTAAGTATACCATTTTTACAAACGTGTTGCCTGCCGATATAGGCACTCTTGAGTAGGAATATTATAAGATATATTAATAATTCTATCAACTAATATCATTCTGTAGGTTGCAGTCCGAGCCGGAGAGACCTTTTCATGGTCATTTGTAGAAATCTTAAGATGGTGTACTTATGATAATCTCTCCTGTGTATACATCCATTTTCACGTTTTCACCACTGCTCCTTTTAGCAACCTGATTGAAATCAACCTTACAAGAAGATTTTTCACCTGGACCCCTAACTTCCTCATGCACAATTGGTAGCGCATTAACCTGCTCAACTCCAGCCATTCTTAAAATAAGCTTCAAAATATATGTTGTCTCTTCAGGTTTCGTGATCCATAAGCAGGGACAACTGTCTCTCGCTGCATAATCATTTCCGGTATTCAGAAATTGATCACCAATGTGTAGTGTCTTCACGGGCGGAACGTCCAAATACGCTTGCAATATCTGCACACCGACCCTCTTATTTCCAGCATCTACCCAACAATCCGAGCCACCGTTGAAAGCACAAAATGGAATTGAAATGTTACTTCTCTGTAGTGCATCATGAACTCGCAAAACTGTTTCGTCCAAACTCTCACGTGAAATGAGTTCGTGATCAGCTGGCACAAGGCCAACCGCGCGTTTCTTACGAATCACTCGAGCTATTAACCGCTGTTCTCTAACTGATTTGTTGAAAATACATTCTGCTGTATCTAAGAGGTTGGAAATGCATTCGTCACTCCAATTTCCTGGCGAATCACCTAAAAATCTAGTAGATGTAAGCCAGCCACCAGGACCAGATTCTCGAACAGGGTGGAGATGATAATCGTCACCAAGCTGCGTTTAATTTAAAAGTTAGTTCGGTATTTTTGAAAGCTCTGTCCTATACAAAAAAAAGAAAATCAAACTCACTTGTAAAAGATAATTACATTCCCCACCAAATACGTAAAAATTCATGCATCTATCAAGTTCTAGTTTCTTTTGCTTGAAGAAATTTAATAAACCCGAAAGTCTAAATTCATATTTTGCTGTTTGATACTCATAACCAGCAGCGGTTACAATAGCAACATGGACATTCTTTTTCAGCAAAAGATAAATGTAGTTAGCAAGTCTTGGGTTTGACTCAAAATTGGCTCCATCGCTATAGAGTGTCTGATCAGCTTATGAAAAAAGAGGATGTCAGAAATCTAAAAGCAATATCGAATTCGTTGTGTCAAAAAATTTGCAGTAGCACTCACCGTCGAAAGTTATTAAAGTTGGACCGCGAAATTTATCATCGATGTCTTTGAAAAAGTGTGAAGCACTGTCCATAGAAAGTTTTCTAATTCTTCCTGGGGTAATTTCATCATCATCTTCTTCTTCTTCATCATTTTCCTCGCTCGAATGAACTATTTCACCGCTGATCGCTTGAAGCGCTTCCTCACGAGTTAAACCTGGGCACATTGCCATTATTTGAGATAAATTCAATATATGACGGATTTCGTTGAACGAGATGCAAACATGTTTACGAGAAGTGACTGAATACTTCGTGTCATAGGCCTCGAATGCCATACGAAGAGGAAGTCGAGTGAAAAAGGTTTTCACAGTAGGAACAAGCATTTGCAGTCTTGATACTTGATTAGGCGCGCTTCCATTACTCCTTGGTGTGGCCAAAGTTGCGATAATGGAAGGATCTACGTTGGATATCCCAAAGAAATTCGCCTCGTTGGCACCATGTAAATCTCGATGCTCATCAATCAATTGTTCAAAATGTTCAAAAGTGTCTGCACCCTACATAATCAATCAGCTATGAATGAAAATGAAATAAAATCTAAGGTAACTTACAGTTTCCTTCAATGCATCGAGGACGAACGAGTGATTTAGCATAGACTTCATGAACTCGATCAACGAATCACGACGATGAGGTGTCAACAAGTAGTTGCGTCTCCGTGAACTGAAACTCATGATATTTCTGTCCCTGTTGGATGGAGATGGAGATTCGAAAATCGATGGTATTAATTACCGTTTAGTAAAGACGAAGCAACGTAGCAAAGTTTTTCTTTGGATTGTAATAAAGAATATGAAATAGATAGCACATTGGTCTGTTACTGTTGCACTTTGCACTGTAACCATTTTTTCAAAAGCCACAACCGAATCTCCTTCGACATTCTTGAATTCTGCTAGTGCGTGTCAAATGTTGAATATCAAAGGAACATGATGAGGACGAGGTCTAAATTATTCAAATTATTCAATATAACCGTTACATAAAAGTAGATGTTGCAGTTGTAGAATAGATTTGCAAGAGCAATATTAATATCAACATGTAAATATGAAATGAAATGAACTCTCCTACAATCTCGGTACTGCTGATTATATCTTATTGACAATTGACATGATATGTTTGGATATTGGGTTATCACCTTGACATTGTATTAATTTCGCGTGACGCACCTGTACGTATCAGAATATGACCTCGAAGTCCATGCAACACTCTTCCAGAGCTGCAACACGCCATTTGGTATCACAATAATTATAATAGATGTAGTATTTTTGTAATTTAAAGAATTCTATCGAACTGCATAAACTTCGCATTAAAAAATGAAAGCCAGAAAATTAATCTTGTATGAAGAGTAAAAAGTGGAATGATCATGAAGAAGCGGAGGGACAAGCGTAGTTTCATTAAGACTTAAATTCTTCTAGTGTAAGATTTGTTACGGCATGCGACATACGAGTAGAACGTGCGCTCAAAATCTTTGTACTCCTTATTTTTTGAACCCCCCACATCCAACAGATAAGGCAGTATCGGCACCAGTGGTTGGGTTCTCTCCTTTCAAAGTGGGATTTTTGCACAAAAGTCTTATGTCAAAGTCACCAATATAAGCGTCAGTAAAGTCAGCATTCTCAACATCTGAATCTTCGAAAGACGTTCCAGTTAAAACTGCGTTGGTGAAAATAGTACCTCGGAGGGAAGATCCTTTGAAGCTTGCTCGGTCTATAATGCCATTAGTGAAATCGCTTCCATCGAAATTGCTATCTGTCTCATCGTTTATACGAAACAAAATGAGAAAGTTGTAAACAGAAAATGTCATTACATCTTGTTAATACACTTGCCGTGGAGATATGCTTTACTGAATTGACTCTCAACAAACTTGGTGTTTGATACGTTTGTCTTTGTCATGATAACACCTAATGTAGGAAGAACAAAGTAAATTTTATTAGATATATTTGGTTTCATCTTGGCAACAAAGGGGTAGTGGGTTATCATCTAAACTTTCGAAGGAAACATACCTGATAGATCGAAACTTGACGCATCTTTTCCGGACAAATCACACATTCTCAAGTCGTACAATTTGTCTCTGGCAGCATTGGCTTGCCCCATCGCGGAGGAATTAAATGAACATCTACTTTTATCAGAGAAATCAATAGGAGGTAACTTAAAATCTTTTGTCTGACCATCTGCTAGCGCCATATTCGATCCACCGAAAACAAGAGCACAAGTCAATGCGGATGATGCCAAAATTTTACCAAAAGTCTCTCCCGAGAAGGAAGATTCATCATTAGAGTTGAATGCACATCGTTGGCTTTCGATTGATACGAATGTCGCCGCATTAGTAGGAGCAACTACTTTGTTGTACACAAATCCATTCGCAACTCCACCAAGTAGTAACACATAAACTCCACGCTTGAACATACTGAATATTTTACACTGTACTTTGAAATAAGGTTGGAGTGCAGATTCAGGTTGATTAAAAGTTATATACACATGAGGGAATGCTCATTCTTCGTGACCTTTTTACAACAACAAACCAATAAGGAAAATTTGTTGCCGGACTGACGTGCCAAACCGACGAGTCATCGAGGGTAAGTATATATCAAAGCTACATTATCTAAGAGACGTTAAAGTGATGTGGCCAGTGGCCATTCCCCCCTCATCTTTCATCCATTCATTCAAGATTTTTTCCTGTCTCTCTTCCATGGTTCTTCGAGTTGGATTACGTGTTGCATATTGTATATTACCGGTATTTATACTAACCTCTCCAACACAGACAATCACCGAAACGAGGGCATGAAGATACACATGTTTGCAATTGACTCGACGAAATTGTGATGTAGTGTGGCTTGTAATATAATATCTGAAACCTTTATCATCCTGATCCTGCTCTTCATCCATTTTAAATTTATATAATATTGAAAAATTTACCAGAAACGTCGACTGTTCATAAAACGAGAATTTAGAGTTGGGAGTTAGGAACGATTTCGAGAGGATGCAAGCAACAAACCTGAAACGCTTATCTTGCAAACGTCCGGTGGCAGCAATTCGAACGGCTATCACTAGGAGCGAATGTCTATCAGCGACATATCATTCGTTTTCGTTGTCGTCAGGAACATCGAAAACACAAATACCAGGATGCGGCAGAGATCGACGGTTCAATACCGTGTTTGCTATTTATTTTTCGTCCACACGAAATGCAACAACGCAAATAAGTCGAAGTTCCAGCAATGCTGTCGCTTCTATGATGAATGAAGATGAGCGGTATAAAAAGTCTCTCATTGAAGAATCTGAAAATTATCAACAATTCATTAATTTAGTTCAGGAGCAGGCGATGGAGATAAACTCTTCACCCGTTGTTAGTGATGGAAATATGGAACAAATTTTAAAGTCATCGAAGATGCAAGATATTCAAAGTGAAGGACCTAACATTGCAGATCTTCTGAAAAATTTCGATGCAAATAATGCACCTTCCAAAGATGATTTACATGCGCTTCAACTATGGTATGAATGTGAATCATACCGAGACACGCTCTTGGAGAAAGAGGCTGAAATTCAAAGTGCACGTGAACGAAACGACTATGCTAGCCTAGGTAATGTTAAACGACATCTGTTAGAGTGGTATACACCATTGAAAGAAGCGATTGAAGCTGAACAACTGTCTTATTTGAAGCGGGACGGCAAAAGAGAAGGTCGTAATAATTATGGCCCTTTCCTTCTAACACTCAAAGCTGATAAGATGGCTGTAATACTTGCTCATGAAGGCATAGGAGCAATTCTTCGGGAAGGTGGGGGGTACTATGGTTTCGATTCTTCGTTTTCGAATAAGAGGGGTGGCGGAATGAAGTTAATTAGACTTGCTGCGAGAGTAGCAGATGCAATTGAGGCTGAAGTTTCATTAGAGAGGGTCTTAGCAAAAATTGCGAAAGACAGGCTAGAGAAAAAGAAAGTCGTCTCGAATTCCAATTCGATAACACCGGAAAAGGTTATGGAAGAAAAGGCAGACATGCCCATCCCTGACGCCTCAAAAGCTATTAAAAAAATTGGAAATCCTTATAGTGAAAGCGCCCTCGATTCGTTCTTGCCTGATCTTAGTAAAAAGTCGAAATCGAGGAGACTTCAGCAGATCATTGCAAAAGCAAGAAATATTCTTGATAATGATTATGAGTGGCCGAATAATTGTAAGTTTATTGTTTTGTAGATTTCTGGTTGAAGTCTGTCTTTAACCAATTTTAAGTGAAAATTCAATTGGGGTGCGCCTTGATCCAAATATTAGTGGAACATTCAAAATTGATTACTAACGACGAATTTCGAGGACAACCTGCATTGAAGCATGAAGTTGTGGTAAGGAAGGGCAAGGGATTGCAGGGTTTTGTGTCAGTCCATCGTCGTCTATTTGAGATGGCAGTTGAAGAAAATCCAGGGAGCATCAATCCGTTTACCACGCGCTATCAGCCAATGATTGTTCCGCCTGATAATTATGAAAGTCCAAAGAAAGGAGGCTACAAAGCACTGGAAGTTGGAGTTATGCGGCTTGCTGGTAGCGAAGAACAAAGGGTAAGTTTTTATCAACATTTTGTAACATAATGTAGCCTAAATGATCGACAAATTTTCTAGAGAGCAATAGCTTTAGGTGAGCTATCTGAGGTTTATCGCGGCCTTGACTGCCTTGGCAAAGTTCCATGGGTTATTAATGAAGAAATTTTAGACGTGGCGATTAAGCTTCGAGATGAAGGAATTGCTTTGGGGGACATACCGTCAGCTGTGGATTTTGATGTTCCGCCAATACCCGCAGATAGACCAGAAAAACCGCCTGACTATGTTTCGAAAGATGACCCAGGTTATATTCAGTACAAGGAAGATATGCAAAACTATATAGTTGCCGTAAGGAAACACCGAAAGGCTGTTCAGAAAAATATGGATTTGCGTTCTTTACGTTGCAGCGCAGCACTCAAACTAAACCAAGCACAAAAATTTAAAGATTTTAAGGAAATCTATTTTCCATTTAATCTTGACTTCCGTGGCCGCGCATATCCTATTCCACCGCATCTGAATCATCTAGGAAGTGATTTGAGTAGGGGTTTGTTAACTTTTGCCCATCCCAAGCCTCTTGGAAAAAACGGGTTGTATTGGTTAAAAGTTCATTTGGCGAATCTCTGTGGTGCAAACAAAATGTCGTTTCATGATCGAGTAAAATATTCGGAAGAAAATCTGGAAAACATTAGGAATAGTGCTCGAGATCCGTTTGCTGATGATATGTGGTGGATGAGTTGTGAAGAACCGTTTCAGGCGTTGGCTACATGTAAGGAGATAATCAATGCAATTGACAGTGAACATCCAAGCACATATTTATGTTCGCTTCCCGTTCATATGGATGGTTCTTGTAATGGTCTTCAACATTATGCTGCTTTAGGTCGAGATACAGTTGGAGGAAGAGCTGTCAACTTAATGTCTGAAAAGGTGCCACAAGACGTGTACGTCGGTGTGATGGAAGAGGTGAGTTATGTGAATATGTTTTAACTCTCTTACTTTAACATAGAGCACATCTGATCAGCGTTGTAGGTGATTCGTAGGGTCGAAGAAGAGGCATCACAAGATGTTCCTTTATTTACTTCTCTTTCGCTCACCAAAGATCAACGTGATTTGCGAAATAGAAATAAAGCAGCTAAACTCGTTGTTGGAAGGTTAGTAGGGAATTCGCTTTCACAAAGAATATACATATGAAAGCACTCGTCTTATTCCAAAATCTCTTTTGCAAAGTATTGACCGTGGTGTTGTGAAGCGAACAGTGATGACATCAGTATATGGTGTGACCTTCCGGGGCGCGCGTGATCAAATTTTAGAGAAGATTATTGAAAAATTAGAGGAAAAGGGGCTAAATACGGACGAACTAGAGGAGGACATATTTAACGCCAGTAATTATTTGGCGTCTGTAACTATGGATGTGATGGGGGATTTATTCAAAGGTGCAAGGCAAACTCAAAATTGGCTTACGGAGTGCGCGCGTTTAATTGCGTCTACTGGTCATCCGGTAGCATGGGTGACATCCCTTGGCATTCCTGTAATCCAACCTTACAGGCACAAAAAGCTTCATTCCATTCGGACTGTGCTTCAACGCATTTCCCTTGCCCATACAGACGATGATTTGCCAATTCATAAATCTCGCCAAGTTTCTGCTTTTCCGCCGAATTATGTACATTCGCTGGATGCCACCCATATGCTCATGTCAGCACTAGAAATGAACAAAAAGGGATTAACTTTTACTGCCGTCCATGACTCGTTTTGGACTCACCCCTGTGATATTGATAAGATGAATGATGTTTTGAGAAGTAGTTTTGTGGAACTATACGAAAAACCACTGCTACAAGATTTGCTCAAAACTTGGGAAGTAAGGTTCCCTGATATTGATTTCCCACCTCTTCCCGACACAGGGAGCATGGATATTTCCTGTGTCAGGGATTCGCCTTATTTCTTCCAATAGTACCTCATGCTTGGGTTGAACGAACTATGTAGCAACTCAGAAGAGATTCAATAAACGCGTTAGAAATGTTTGTAGTTTTCGGTTCGAAAATAAGAATGATGAGTAAAATATTCCGGCATTGCAACTAGCAATCGTTACTATCAGATCACATCGTGCTCGGACAACATGCTCTAGTCAAACTGATGTAGATTTTTTGCTGCGTTGTCAATTCAGCTTCCGTCAGTGCCTGTGAATGTTCATCTACTTGTGTAGACGGAATCCACGGTTGACCATTGTAAGCTGACGATAATCCTATACCTGATTAATATCTATGATATGTTCTTGCTCAGTTACAAAAATTATGATTTTTTATGTAGGAAGAGGATTTCATTTACGTTTCTTTCGGACATTTTTCTTTATATTTGAAAACCGAAAAGGAAGTAATCGTAATGGTTAACATCTCACAAAAACTTGTTGGACTAGAAAGTGATTGGAATACAAGAGATGACCTTCACTATTTTCATTTGACTCCCAAAGAAGAAACATGCTTAAACTCTACAATAATGTGCCTCGATCGTTATTCCTCAAATCGTATCGGAACTCAACACACGTTTTGAATTTTTTAAGATAGATAAATTGTGTAGAGTAACCTCTTAATGATTAGTCAAGAATATGCGAGTGTCTATCTGCTGCTATCGAGCTTTATCTTTCACATGAAGGTATGGATAGCTAGCAGTCGCATTTTCATGAATATCAAAGCCAAAGATCTGTGGAACAGGTCGGGTACGAATGTTTTTGTACTTATCAGCAATAGAATCAGGTCTTAGTTCTGGAAAAAGTTCTTTTCCATATGTCAGTAGCATCAGATGGCAAAAACCAGCCCATGCACATCCATCGACCTGTTCGACGTCCCATTGATGAAAGATTTCACCACAGCAACAGCAATATCGCATTGAACTTCCGACCCCAAACTGTTCGCTTTGCCCACAAGGCAGCAATCGTTGGCCACAACAAGATATGCGAGGGCATTTACCAAACAAAGGCCCACCAGATTTTAAAGCGCGGTATACAGCGTCCAATCCCCTCGGTGAGCATGCAAATCGTGAATGCACGAGTAGAAAAATAACCTCGGCAGCATTCTGAACATTCAATGGAATAGACGATTTCCAGTTCTCTGGTAACTCCTCCAACAATAATAGTTTATGTGCCAACTTGTATAAAGAGATCGGGTGTTTAGCGTCTTTCCTTTACAAAATTAAAGCACATATATAAGAGAACGATTCTTTGATGCACCATTACATAATATTCGGAATGAAGACTTACGTCAAAAAATTTGGTATTCCATCGTCTAAGCACTTGCCAAATTTATTATGAACAACAGCGGCAACATTCATTAAATTAAACCCATCCGTGAGAAACTCTCTTGGTACTGGCAACAAGTTTTCGTTTGTATTTCCTATATACTGTTCAACCCAAGGTGTCGTGGAGCTACTGGATGATGTCGCCTGTCTAGCTCTTTTCTCTTTCATTGCGCCCACATCTATTTGCTCTTTGGATGTACCAATCGTTCCAACAGCAGTATTATCAACTCGAGTCCGATTCGCCACAGTAGCAACCGTCACCTCCGATGCACGTGGAACAGCAGCAGCTTCCAAATCCCTATTTCCCAACAAATGGGAGTGCAAACTCTTCTTTTCAGGCACACATGACGAACTACGCTCCTTATCAACTTTCAAGTAATTTTCTCCACTTCTCTTCTTACGACGCCTCTTCCGTCGTCGGACTTTTTCCGTCGAATTTCCATCGTTCAGCACCTTCGTACTGGATGTACCTCGACGATTATGATTCCGCTCTTCTACCGCGACATTTCCAATAAACACTGAAGATGCTGACAATGATGATTCTTTGTACGTCATCCCTGTGATAAAGGTATCTGAATGATCGGAGGAGAAAACAGTGCTCTTCTGCAACAGTAAGACTATGATTGAGAAAGGAATCAGGAGCGTTTTCACTGGAGGATGAGAGACGGTCATGGTTAGCAAAGATGGCACCTCCTTTCTTGCTCCACCACGAGAACCTTACAGTACACAGTTAATATCTTACAGTGGATATTTGTTTTGGACAATCTCTCTTTTCTCTGTAGTTGAGATATTCCGCAACAGCCACAGCATCAGTAACTCATTGACATGACATGACATGTGTGAAAAGTGAAAACTAATGTTTTCAAGATACGACAAGTGTGACTGATGACGAGAGTACGAGTACGAGTACGAGTACATGTATTAATACTCGTAGTTCTAAACTATACGATCTATAACCGGTACAAGAGTATACAGTTGACAATAATTGACAATTCAAAAAACATGAAACATTTCTTCTGAAAAAGGAAAAAAGTGCAGCGAAGCTAGATCTAGTGTTTGATAACTTCAGCACCTCAATTCAGTGATGGGAAGGCTCTGTCGTTTAAGAAGGACAACGATATCCGTCAAGATGAAGCTTTATGAGTAAGAGTTATTTTTAAATACCCACAGCATTAACATAAGTACGAACAGAGAGGTCTACGGGTACGAGTACAAGTACTGTTGCTTCTATTTAGAGAGAGAACGATTTACACTCTTCTCTCTAGTTGACACATTATTATGACACAACAGGATCAACGTACAACAAACGCGTCATCGCATCAATGCAATAAAGCGTTCAAAAGGAACAAAAAGAAAAGATATGACAGTACTGTTGAGAGGAAACCTTGTTATTACCTTGCCAATCCTCATCTTCCTGCCAAATGTACGACTGTTACTCCAGTTCCTCTATGTAACTTGAAGCTCCAAGGCTCTCTATGTTGCCAGCCAAAGGTCGCTTTTGGGGAAAATATATTCGTTGCATCTTGTGATGAAGATGATAATTATTTTATTCAGGTCTTTAGTTTCATGTCTAAGGGTGATATACACGATGAAAACAATGCCTTTGACGGAAACGCGATTATTCCATCTGAAACATCAGCCAACTTGACTTCTATGTTTCCAAAAGATCTCATTGTGGATATTATCAGCTTAGAAACTCTGGAGGTTATTGACAGAAGATTTGCTTTTATTTTGACTTCGACTGGGACTTTGCTTTTGTTGCAATGCATGTCCACTTACAGTTACAATGAAAGTATGAAGGTTGATGGGGATGTGGACACAAAAGGAAGATGCACATTAATGGCGTTGACTTCGTTTCAGACGGGCGAAGTCGGATCAAATGCTTTTGTGATTGCATCAACTTTTTGCAATGATGGGAGGGCAAAAATTGAAATTTGCTGTGGCCATAACAATGGATTGTTGACGTCACATATCTTGACACTATTCATTCGAACACAAGGAGGAAAAGACTATCTTAAATGTTCGTCTGAATTACAATTGAGGGGCTTTTGTCATTCCCGAGGACCAATTACTCATTTAGAACCAGTATTGCAATCGGATAAAGATGACTCATCAAAGGTAGTGTTTGTCGCTGTTGGTTCTTCGACGTTTTTGTCAAATACTACAACCTTGAGCAATTTAGATATACTTAACGTCACGGCTGCATCAAAGGAATGGCGGAAATGTAGAGAGATAGAAAACGTTTTCTTCCTGCTAGACTCGTTTTGTGTATGGCCTGATACGAAATTCGATTTGGTAAATGGGAAAAGAAAAGAGAGCGAAATTACTTCCATGAGTTTTGGTAAGTTGGTGCACCGAATACTTTGTAATTTTACCGTTACATAGTTTTTTTTTGAATAAATATTCTGTATAGACAAAAACTTAGGCATAGCTATATCCCTAAGCAACGGGTTAATCATGATTCCTCAATACGACAAGCAAAAATTTAGTGCAGAAGGTGTATATCGTTGGGGTATTTTGGACAAGCGAAATCAGTTTTTACTTCCAGAATGTATCATTAGTACAAGTACGTTATATTTAGATGATAGTACAAAGCTTGTATGTTGTGGTAATAGTGGAGATGTTTATTTGCTGCCTCTTTATGATGCCTTTGGTGATGAGCAAAATTGTCAATTGCTACAGAAAAAATTGGAACGCATCATTATTCATTTGTCCCCTTTTATATGCTGCGAATCAAATTCCATTTATCGCTTTGCTTCGGGGACGATTAACCTCATCTCATCTGGATTACAAGCAATTCCTGTCTTTATCTTTAACCAGTCTCCAAGCTCATTGAATGTTTTCACTACCCGCGTATTTGATCGCGAGTCTCAATACATCGAGGCGTGCATCGGCAATGAAACCGTTAGCAACTTGCTGGACTTCCTGAAGTCGGAATCATTTGATTCACCTTGCGGTAAAATATCTAGAAGCATTTGGAAATGTGCGAAGTTCGAATGTGCGGAGAAACATTTTAACAAGGCATACATCGAGAAAGCTCTACAGTCCAATGATGGCCAGACGAAAAGCTTAAGGCGATTACTTTATGCTTTAAGGTCATGAAAAGGTTTTTCCGTTGACAGCTTTACTTTCTTTGATCTGATTTCGCTCTAATTCCTATAATCGTGGAGTTTTTCTTTCCAAACCTCTCTTTATTGGGTATGTGGTGGAGGAAATTTCTATCATACCTTGTCCAAACTATTTGTTATCTCACTATTCTGTACAAGCTAACTTTTTCAAAGGTATACCGGTACATGTACTTCTATTTTGTTAACATCTCGCGCTTGACAGATCATGTCTCCCTTTTGGTTTGAATCATCTACTAACAAACGTCAAATGGATTTGTTACCCGTATTTTTTTGAGTAATACACGCGTAGTACTTTTGAGTAGCGAGGTCAGAGGTCAGCAGCCCTTCTAATTCTTGGTTTCGTATCACAAACAATATCCAACTTTCGAATCCCTGCTCGCCCAAATTATTATTGTTGGAATTCAAAGCTCGATCTTTTCGTTACTTCCCTGAATTTGAACAACAAAGAAACCTCAACTAATACAGCAATAACACGGTTTGCTAAATTTGAATTCTGAAAAAAATTCTCGTTATTTCAATTGCAAACTAGTTGGTTGTGTCAGTAATGAGCTATTCTTTCTTATCGGATTCTTTTTCGAGTTGCAGCGTTATTTGTTATTTGAGTAGGTAACAAAGAGACGAACGAACAAGTATGTCATCATCATATGTGAATAGCAACCAAGTTCCTTAACTCTTTCAGACCCAGCCGCTTAACCCTTATAGATATAAGGGTTAAGCTAATCAATTTGATTGGCTTAGACGCCTTCTTAAAACAAATAGCCTTTTTTGATTGGTCACGAGACAAAAACTTGTTCTAAAATCCAATAAGTAATCCTTAAACCTTAGATATAAGGGTTAAGGAATTTATTGCAACTTCTGCTTTATATTCTTCTTTAAAGAAATTAGATATCGACTTAGTTCTCTCGCTAGATCTGCGCTCCTTTGTTTGGCCTTTCCAACCGTATGTTTCTTTTCTAAAACAACCCAAAAACGATGGAGAGATCGACCGATGACGACATCGACCTTTTTTTCAAGCTAAATTCGATTTA
>Ga0115008_10001309_pt1 | contig 19927 bp, 21 predicted proteins | sample FraStrMetagenome_FD_87164 | JGI IMG/M metagenome (GOLD analysis project Ga0115008, IMG submission 87164) | Marine eukaryotic phytoplankton communities from Arctic Ocean - Fram Strait ARC3M Metagenome | ecosystem: Environmental > Aquatic > Marine > Oceanic | place: Fram Strait | collected...
GACAGAACAGCTCCTTCGTCAAAACTCTGCATATCATTATACATCGTAAAATATTGACTCATAATTATTCAATTTTAACAAATCTGTTCCAAAATAGTTCGACTTCGCTCCTCTCTGCTCCACAGTTAAGCGTAGCTTCATAACAGTTTTACGCATAAAAAACACTTGGACTGAAAGCGTTTATGGCTATAAATAAAAAGAAGACATTATAATTTAATAAACTTAAGAACCTGCTTTGTCTCTTTAGTTTTAATCTCGACGAAATAGATTCCAGATTCTAAAAATGAAACATCGATACTATTAGAATTTGGCAGAATACTTAATTCCTGTCGTTTTCCTAAAATTGTATAAAATTCTATAGCCTCAATTATATATGACTGAGCATCGATATACAACATATTTTGTACAGGGTTTGGATAAATACGAATAGATTCATTAAATTCAAAATCTGTCACAGACAAAGGATTAGAACCTTCAACTATATCTAGTACTTGGTTCGCACTAACATTATAAAAAACATCTTCCAATCCACTTAACCATGATACTTTTAAATAATCTACTACAAGGTTTGTTCCTAATCCAAAACTTTGAGTTCTCGAATTTTGTGACAAATATCCCTCTCCATTAAGGGTATATCTATAATATTTATTTCCATTAACAGACATCTCAATAATAGAACCAATACCATCTTTGTTACTTAGAGTACCTTCTAAGTTTACTTTTAACCAATTATTTGAGTTTGTAGTTGTATTCTTCCAGAGGAATAAATTTTGATCATTATTATTTGAAACAACTAGCTCTAAAAAACCATCATTATCTGTATCTGCAATTGCACTTGAAAAACCTGCTCTATCGTCACCTGGAAAACTTGAATTACTTAAATTAAATGTTTCGTCTCCATTATTTTCATAAAAAGCAGCTCTTATAAAATTGTCTTCAGTGGCATCAAACATTCCACAAACATAAAGGTCAACATCCATATCATTGTCTGCATCAAAAAATGAAGCTCCCCAACTTATGCTATTAAAAATAGTTCCAGAACTAGCTGCTACATTTGTAAAAGTTTCATCTCCATTATTTCTATAAAGTACATTCCCACTTGGGTTATTGGTAATATATATATCAAACCAACCATCATTATTATAATCTCCGACGGTAACAGTCATAGCATCAATACTTACATTCGTTCCTGAACTTATACTAATATCAGTAAATGTCCCATCACCATTATTTTTATAGAGTACATTGGAGTTATTTGTTTTATCGTTTGTAACATATATATCTTGAAATCCATCATTATTAATATCAAGAAATGCAGCACAAAATGACTCTACTGCTGGTGATAAAATTCCTGCAGCAATACCTACATCTTCAAACGTACCATCACCATTGTTTTTATAAAGTTTATTTCTTACAGTAGACGTCCTGTTAGAAATAAACACATCTAATAAACCATCGTTGTTATAATCTCCCCAAGATGCTCCATACGAAAACATATTATTTTCATATAACCCAGAACTAAATGTAATATCTTGAAAATTTAAATCCCCAGTGTTCTCAAATAATTTATTACCATTTGAATTACTTGTCACAAATAAATCTTTGTCACCATCATTATCAAAATCTACCCAATTCACTTGTTTAGTCTGGTAATTGATAACAGGAATATTTAATGTTACTTCTTGAAAGTTCCCATTGATGTTTTTATAAAACCGAAGTGGTTGACCAGTCTCTGTATTCAAGGTAATATCATCCCAACCATCTTGATCAAAGTCATAAAATGTAACACCATTGCCTAAAAATGTAGTTCCACATGCTGTTCCCAAACCTAAATCACTGGCTTGATCTTCAAAACTTATTTGTGTATTACCATTAAAACAGAGGGAGAAAACAAAAATTATTAAAAGTACTGGATGCTTCATGATTGTATTCAAGCTAAAATAAATAATTTCAAAAATTAAATCTTAAAGGTATCAAAAAAATAAGGCATACCAACATATTTAATCATTTCAATTCATAAGATAGAATAAGAGATATCTTAACAAGATTAGTATTAATTATCCTTATCTTTCTTCTTTAAGAACCCAAAAACCCCTTTTTTATTTGCTTCTTTTTTATCTTCGGAAGACGTATCAAACTCACGTTCTTTTTGGTCTTTTTTAAATAAACGTTTAAGGAAACCATCACGTTTCTCTGCATCACATGCTAAAGCATTCATAACCTCTTCGGAAGGCGTTTCAAATTGCGCCTTTGTAATTGTATTAAATGTTGAATCACCATTCATCTGCTTTAAAAACAAAGCTACTATTGGTAATGCAGAATTTGCGCCTTGACCAATACCTGTATTACTAAACCCAATGCGATGGTCATCATTACCTACCCATGATAACATGACTAATTTTGGACTAATCCCTAAAAACCAACCGTCCTTATTATTTTGAGTCGTTCCAGTTTTCCCTGCTATGTCATTCTTTAATCCATATTTAGAGCGCATGCGTATTGCTGTACCAGAATTAATCGTAGATTTCATCATTTCTACCATCATTTGTTGAGTCTCATTAGAAAATGCTTCTGGTAAAACTTCAAGTTTTTTGTTTTCATAAATAACGGTTCCAAACTTATCTTCAATTTTAGTGATGTAGAAAGGTTTCGATACCCGTCCTTCATTGGCAAAACTAGTATAAGCTCCAATAAGTTCTAGCATTGATAATTCCGCAGTACCCAAAGCTAAAGAGGGTACTTCTGGCAAATCTGATGTGATTCCCATTTTCCGAGCTTGAGCAATCACTGCATTAATCCCAACATCTTCAAGAACCTTTACTGCTATCGTATTTACAGATCCACTTAAGGCTTTTTCAATTGAATAATTAAGATATCTATCGGCTTCCTCCTTACCATTATTAGTAGGCTTCCAATTTTTCTGATTGGTATAGGTCACTTCTTTTACTGAATAATAGGTGCATGGTTCAATCCCTTGTTCTAAAGCAGTTGCATACACAATAGGTTTAAACGTCGAGCCCACTTGTCGTTTTGCTGCAGATACATGATCAAATTTAAAATGCTCAAAATCAACGCCTCCAACATACGCTTTTACAGCTCCTGTTTGAGGCTCTACAGCTACAAAACCAGTACTTAAGAACTTGATGGTATGCTTAAGACTGTCAAGAACAGAACCATCTAACACTTCATTATCATCCCAAGAAAAACCAGAAAACTTAGAGTTCACATTCAAACTATCCATAATAGCTTTATCGGTTAACTTTTGCTTTTTAAGTCTCTTATAAAGCGATAAATTCTTAATTTGTTTTTCTATTAGCGCATTGTTTTTGAGCCACGGTGCATTTTTACCATAAGCATTCTCGAATTGTTTTTGGAGTACTGCCATGTGCTGTTGCATCGCAGTTTCTGCATAGCGTTGCATATTTATATCTAGTGTGGTATGGATTTTTAATCCATCTTTATATAAATCGTATGACGTATCCTTAGCCGAATTTAAACTATCAAGTAAACCTTTTACTTCTAATCTTATTTTCTCTCTAAAATAAGGAGCAACTCCGTCAGTATGGTTAAATTTCCGGTATTTAGTTTCTAAAGGGATTTCACTAGTCGTTTTCAATAACTCCTTGTCAATATAATCAGACTTCTCCATTTGTTGCAAAACCACGTCGCGTCTCAGTTGGCTTCTTTCAGGAAATAATCTTGGGTTATAGCCATGAGATGCTTTCAAAGTCCCAACTAAAGTTGCAGCTTCAGAAAGACTTAACTCACTCGTCTTTTTACTAAAAAAACGTTGAGATGCGCTTTCTATTCCGAAGACATTTTCACTAAAAGGCACTGTGTTTAAGTATAAAGCGATAATATCTTGTTTAGAATAGAAACCCTCAAAACGTTTAGCCAAAATCATCTCCTTTACCTTATTCACAGGCATTGTAAACCACCCATGATGATCTCTTCCATAGATATTTTTAACTAACTGCTGACTAATTGTACTTCCACCACCTGAGGAATTGTCTTGCATGACAATAGACTTAAAAAATACGCGCATTAAACTTGTGTAATCCACGCCTCCATGTTCATAAAAGCGAGCATCTTCGGTCGCAACAAGTGCATCTACCAAGTGTTTTGGAAAATCTTCAAACTGTACAATTTGCCTATCAAAAATAAAATATTTACCAAGAAGCTCACTATCAGCATCTAATAACAAAGAGGCTTCTGCTTGTTTGATATCTTTTAAATTTTCTTCGGAAGGTAACGTTCCCCAAAGACCAACATAAACAGAACACCAAAATAAGGCAAGCATTAAAAACCCTGTAACAATAACATATAAAGCGCGTTTAAACCATTTAGATTTATGGGTATTTTTCATAAGTAGTTTTTTTAATAGTCGGTTCTAATTATATACGCTCAAAATTGAAAGATGGACGTTAAATATTACATATACCAAATACAATATGTGTTAGTTATTAATCAAACCCAAAACAGAATGTTTTAGATTTAAGTTTTATGTTTTTATAAAGAAACCTTCATATTATATCTCTTAAATTTGTCATGTCTGTTTTGTAAGGATTTAATAACAATTTCGACCAATACTCAGATTAAAATTTTCAATAATAAAAAACAGAAAGAAAACAACTATGTTAACTTGGAAAGACCTCATTAACTTTTCCGTAAAAGGAAACCCATTACCAGATCGTCGCGTTGAAAAATCAGATGCAGAATGGCGTGAACAATTAACACCAGAACAATTTAGAATCACACGTCAAAAAGGAACAGAACGTCCTTATAGTGGTGAGCTTTGTAGTATTTATGATGAAGGACAATACAACTGTATTTGTTGTGATACACCTTTATTTGATTCTACCATAAAATTTGAGTCTGGATCTGGCTGGCCAAGCTTTACACAACCTATTAAAACCAATGCCATTAAATATCATAAAGATTCATCTCTTGGGATGATTCGGGTTGAAGTAATGTGCAATACTTGTGATGGACATTTAGGACACGTATTTCCTGATGGACCAGAACCAAGCGGATTGCGTTATTGTATAAACTCAGTGTCTATGCAATTAGATTCAGAAGTAAAAAAAGAAAATTAGAGAGACAAAGTAATGACAGATAAAAAATTAGAACAATTAACCGTTGGGTGTGGATGCTTTTGGTGTATAGAAACGATTTACAACGAAATTAAAGGTGTTGAAAAAGTAGTCTCTGGTTATACCGGAGGAACCGTTCCAGGAACACCAACATATAGAGAAATTTGCTCTGGATTAACTGGACATGCAGAAGTAGTGCAAGTTACTTATGACACCAACGTCATTTCATATGAAGATTTGTTAGTTATTTTTATGACAAGTCACGACCCAACAACACTAAACCGTCAAGGTGCAGATGTTGGTTCACAGTATCGCTCTGTGATTTTTTATCATAACGATGCTCAAAAAGAAATTGCAGAAGTTGTAGTGAAAGAAATTTCACCTTACTACGAAAACCCCATAGTTACAGAAATTAGCGAATTAGGTGAGTTCTTTAAAGCTGAAGCTGAACATCAAAATTTCTATAACAGTAATAAAAGGCAAGGATATTGCACTTTTGTAATTGAACCAAAGCTAACGAAGCTTAGAAAATTACATGCAGATAAGTTAAAAAATCGAGTAGCATAATCACTTCATAATTGATGTCGTTGAATGGTAGTTCACTAAATAACTACCATTCAATACATCACATTTTATTTTAATCTAAAACCTGAATTCAGGTTAAAAAAAGAAAGGACATAGTCTTATGTCAAATCAAGTAAAAGAACAACCCCTTAGAGCTCCAGAATTTCATGTAAAAGACTGGATTGATGCCTACGGAAATGTAACAAGCCCAATTAAATTATCTGATTTAAAGGGTCAATTTAAAATATTATATTGTTTTCAAAGTTGGTGCCCAGGATGCCATAGTAGAGGGTTACCAGATTTAAAAAAGATGGTAGATGCGCTCAAAGAAAAAGACACTATTTCATTTTTAGCAATTCAAACCGTTTTTGAAGGTCATGAGTCTAACACTTATGAGAAAATGGTAGAAACTCAAAAACAGTATGGATTAAAAATCCCGTTTGGTCATGATGCTGGTGATGATGGAAAATCACGCTCAAATATCATGACAAATTATCAAACAGGTGGCACACCTTGGTTTATTTTTATTGATAAACACGATGCTATTGTTTTTGCAGATTTTCATCTAAATGTAGATGCAGCTATTGCATTTTTAAAAACCTTATAATCTTAATGAACAATCATCCAACAATAAAACTTTATGGAGCAGATAGATGCCATAAAACGCAATTTTATATCAATTTCTTAAATGAAACTGGATTGCAATATGAGTTTTTGGATGTTGAAATTAGTGAAGACCACGCAAATGAATTGCGTGGTCTTTATGAAAACAAAAAGCTTAACTTCCCCACAATTACTATTGGATCTAAAAAATTGAGAAACCCTCATACCGAGGATTTAAAAAAATGGTTAAGTAAACTTATCCCATAAAAAAAAATTAACAATCAATTATACCCTAAAATTAATATGTCAATTATAGAAAACATCAAAACGTATTTTAATAAAAAAAGAAACAACGAAACTACAAGTGCAGCTCCAGAAGGCATTTGCCCTAATTGTTGGGGAAAGCAACAATGGGATGATGAATTTTATGAAGTCGTAAAAGGTAGTAAAAACGAAAAAAGAGATGATACCTACAATAACTTCATTAATAAAATTGTAGAAACAAATATCTCAGGAATTACTATAAACAAAGACACGTATACATGTAAAACATGTCAAGTTAAATATGATCATGCTTCGTAAATGACTTCAACTCAAATAGGATTAGGATTAGCAGCATTAGGAAGACCAGACTATATTAATATTAGACAAAATAACGCTATTGATAAATCAAAAACAGCGTTTAAAACTAATGCTTTTGATGTTATGGATTTTGCTTACAAAAAAGGCGTACGCTATTTTGACACAGCACCTTCTTATGGTTTAGGAGAACAATTTTTATTAGATTGGAAAAATAACAGACAACATAAAGACCTTATATTATCTACAAAATGGGGTTACACCTATGTTGCCAATTGGGAATTAGGTTTTGCAGGCAAACATGAAATTAAAGAACACTCCTTATCAAAACTCAATGAGCAATGGGAAACATCTAAAGCACTGTGTCCTCAATTAAAAATTTACCAAGTACATTCTGCAACTATAGAGAGTGGTATTTTAACAGACACCTCTATTCATGAACGCCTATTTCAATTAAAAAAAGAATATGGATTACAAATAGGCATTACAACAAGTGGTTCTAATCAATCTGAAATTTTAAACATCGCAAAAGATATTGCGGTAAACAATCAATTGCTCTTTGACAGTTACCAAGTCACTTACAACATTTTTGAACAATCTACTTTTGAAACATTACAACATCTCAAAACTTTAGGTAAAACAATCATCATAAAAGAAGCTTTAGCAAACGGAAGAGTATGTACAAACAACAGTTCTAAAAAACAATTAGAGACACTCGCAAAAGCTTATAACGTTGGCGCTGATGCTATTGCTCTTAGGTTTGTGATAGACACACTACATCCAACTATGGTATTAAGTGGTGCTTCAAACACTAATCATTTGGCTCAAAACTTAAAAGCACTTGATTTTAATTTATCTTCGGAAGATCTTAAACTCTTAAAATCTCTAAGAATAGATTCTAATGAGTATTGGAATGAACGAAGTGGCTTGGCTTGGAATTAGTTTACTTCTCAAACTTATTAATCCCATCAGTCAACCATGTATAATACTCATCGGCATCTGGAGTGTAAGCTACAGGTGTATTTAGATTATTTTCATCGTGATCCATCAACACATAGTAGGGTTGTGTATTAGTTTTATATTTTATAGTTTGAAGTTCACTCCATTTTTGACCTACATTTCTTAATTTTTTTCCTGGTCTCAATTTAGAATCTGGTGCCTCTCCATCTGAAAAACCTGTTTTCTGATCTACATAAAGCGAAATTAATACAACATCATTTTTAAGTTTAGCCAAGACATTCGATTCTACCCAAACGTTTTGTTCCATTTTACGACAGTTTACACAAGCCCAACCTGTAAAATCAATCATTACGGGCTTTCCAACGGTTTTTGCATAAGCCAAACCTTTATCATAATCATTGAAAGCTAAAATATCATGTGGCGCTAACAAATGTCCGCCATCGGGCAAATCACTATGATCTGCAGCACTCGCTGTCCCTCCTCCAGTTTTAGAATTCCCTACACCATAAGGTGACTCACTATAATCTAAAGGTGGTGGAAATGCACTAATCAAATTCAATGGCGCACCCCAAAGTCCTGGGATCATATACACGGTAAATGATAACGTCAATAACCCTAAAAGCAATCTTCCTACGGAAATGTGCTTCAACGGAGAATCGTGCGGTAGTTGGATTTTTCCGAGGAGATACAACGTCAAAGCACCAAAAATAGCAATCCATATTGCTATAAACACTTCTCTTTCTAACCAATGTAGTTGCAACACTAGATCTGCTTGAGATAAGAATTTAAAAGCAAACGCTAATTCTAAAAACCCTAAAACTACTTTTACAGTATTTAACCAACCACCAGATTTTGGAAGCGAGTTCATCCAGCCTGGAAATGCAGCGAACAAACCAAAAGGCAGAGCTAAGGCTAATGAAAATCCAAGCATTCCTATCATAGGAGCTAAACCTCCCTTAGATGCAGATAGCACTATTATATTCCCGACAAAAGGACCTGTACAAGAAAACGAAACTATAGCTAGGGCTAAAGCCATGAAAAAGATTCCTGTATATCCACCGCTATCTGCTTTCCTATCAATTTTATTTGCCCATGAGTTTGGAAGCATAATTTCAAATGCTCCTAAAAACGAAACAGCAAAAATCACAAGTATTGCAAAGAAAACAAGATTAAATGCTACACTTGTTGAAAATTCATTAATTGCACTGGCTCCAAAAATCGCAACAACTCCCGTTCCTAGAATAACATAAATTACGATGATACATAAACCATAAATAACTGCATTTTTAATGCCCTCAGCTTTAGATTTACTTTGCTTTGTAAAAAAGCTTACGGTCATTGGTATAAGAGGAAAAACACAAGGTGTAAATAAGGCAATAAAACCTGCTCCTAAACCTAAGATAAAAATAGTCCATAACCCTTTCTTACTCCCACCTTCTTCTTTTTTATTACCAGAATCAGCACCTTGAGTTAATTCAACACTATTCGTCAAGTCAAAATCTAAATCCACATAACTTGGTGCTAAACATTTTTCATCATCACAAGCCATAAAACCAACCTCAGCTTTTACATCTTTAATAGCTGTATTTGAGAGTTTTATGTGTTGTCTAAAAGCAGTGGTCTTTTCAAAAAACTTCACTTTCATTTGGAAGACTTTGTCATCAATTGTAATGCCTTTTTCTTCAGTAGTCTTTCCAACTAGCTCCACACCATCTTCTAAAGTATAATCAAAAGTAGTAGGGATTGGACCATCTTCTGGGACCTCTTGTGAATATAAATGCCAGTTATCATCTACCGTTGCAGTGGATACTAAAACATACTCAGTATCAGATATTTTTTCTACGGATGCTTCCCATTTCACAGGTTCAAAAATCCCTGAAGTATGATCTGCACTCGCATTATAAGACACATCACCAAGAGCAGCACTTGAAGATTTCAAGGTAAATTTCAAATCTATATAATCTGGAGGTAAACATTTTTCATCATCGCAAGCCATATATTCAACTTCGCCTTCAACAACAGATAACTCTAGATTTAACACTTTAATACGTTGTCTAAACTCCGCCTTATCCTCAAAAAATGTAATACGCATTTGAAATACAGGATCATCAACAGTGTGACCTTCCTCCTCTTTTGTTGCCCCAACTAACTCATAATCTTCATTTGCTTTATAAAGAAATGTTGTAGGTATTGGACCGTCATCTGGCACTGTTTGAGAATACAAATGCCAACCACTATCAATAGTTGCTGTAGAAATTAAATCGTATTCGGTATCTGATATTTTTTCAACAGAAGTCTCCCATTTGACCGGTTCTAATACTTGGGAATTTGCAGTTGTTGTAATAACAAATAAGCTACAAAGTGTAATGACTAAATTCTTCATTTGAGGTAATTAGGTTTTAAAGACGCTAATTTATGAAAAACTAAAGGATTTATCTAGTGGGTTTAAACCCTTTATTACAAGGCTGCATTAGATTGGTAGTAAGCAAAAAAAAAAAACCGAACGTAATGTTCGGTTTAAAATTAGTTTTGAGTTTTTATTTCATTACCAGAAAATTTCCATTTTGCAATTCCACCTTCTAGGTCATATACTTTTTCAAATCCAGCATCTTTAAGCTTTTTAGAACACTTTCCACTGCGCCCGCCAGATTTACAATACACCATAATAGGTTTTGATTTATCTAATAATACTAAATCTTCGTCGAAGGTTGGCGATGTGTAGTCAATATTTTGAGCATGTTCGATAAAACCAGTTTTATATTCTTCTGGAGTTCTAAGATCTACCAATTGTACGTCTTCTAATTCTAATAGTTCCTGCATTTCTTCCGCAGAAACCATAATAACTTCACTTTGGGTTGTGTCTTCACAACTAAATGCAAATGCACATAGTGCGAAACAACAAACTAGTACTTTGATTTTCATTTTGATTGATTTTTTAAATTGAAGCTATTTCACCTTGCCAATCGGTAAAACCTCCAATAAGATTATAGGCATTTTCAAATCCTAACTGATTCATAACACCACAGGCTTGTCCACTGCGACCTCCAGATTTACAATACACATAATAGGTTTTAGTTTTATCTAATTTTTGAATATCATCAATAAACCCTTGACCTTTATAGATATCTATTACAATAGCGTTTGGGATAATCCCTTGTGCTACTTCTTCTGGTGTTCTTACATCTAAAATAACCGCATTTTCATCTGCGTTTAATTTAGAAGTCCAATCGTGTTGTGTTAAATCTGTCATATTTCTGTATATATCAATAATCGTGCTAATTTAACGTTTCCTTATGAAATAGACGAAAAAAAATCCGAAGTGTTACACTTCGGATTGTTAAATTTTAAAATAAAGTGTGTTTAAACCTTTATTGAACAGCCAATTGCTCTAGTCTTTGCTTCAGGCACTTCATTACCTTCCAACAATGCGTTAACAGCGTCTTCGGCATATGTTTTTGTCACTGCACTTGCATCTTGATAGTTATCATCAATAGCTCCAATATACTTTACTTGAAGCCCTTTTTTTGTTTTTTGCAGAATGTAAATATGAGGTGTTTTTGTAGCACCATATTGCGGATAAATTTTCTGTCCCTTATCCATTAAATAAGGAAACGTAAAACCTTTTGCCTTAGCTCTCGCTTGCATTGCCTCCATGCTATCACCTGGTTTCACGTCTGTATTATTTGGCATTATTCCAATAACAGGATATCCTTTATCAGCATATTTTTTATTCAATGTCTCTACTCTGTCTTCATAAGCTACAGCATAAGGACAGGTATTACATGTAAAAATGACAATAAAACCTTTGGCTTCATTATAGTCTGCCATAGACACCATATTGCCATCAATATTTTCGAGTTTAAAATCTGTAGCAATGTCATTAATATCGTAACCTTGTGCATGAGTCGTGAAAGCTGTCATAGTTACAACTACCAAACATGCTACTAAATTATTTAATCGTCTTTTCATAAGTTTCTATTTAATAAATTGTTTTAATTCTGTTTGTAATTCCATATAATTGAAAGAGCGTTCATAAAAAATACTCTTAACTTTGTTATATATGACGGTTGCTGGTATGGCTCCAGACCAATCTTCGTTTACTTTGGGAATCCATCTATTAGAGTCCACATCATTTAAAACAATGACCTCACTTTTCAATTTTTTCTTTTCTAAGAATGGTATGAGCTTCTTTTCTATTTGCTTAGGAAAATCTAAACTCACCAAAATAACCTCAACATTTTTATTTGAGTAATTAGCGTTTAATTGTTCAAAATAGGGTAACTCTTTTACGCATGGTACACACCACGTCGCCCAGAAATTTACAACGTACGTATTTTTAGAATCCTTAGATTCTAAATAAGCCTGAAGCTCATCAAAATCAAGTATTTTTATACTATTAGATGATGTAACAGCTTTATTTTCGTCAACAGTATTAACCTGTGCAGTTGTTGTTCCGACGTGAAAAAACAGAAGTATTAATGTGGTAATTCTAAAATTCATATTTAAAGTTAACAATCAAAAAACAGACACTAATAACTTTAACATAAAATTAGAATCTCATTTAAAAACAAATATTACATTTGTATATACAATTGTTGTATGCAAAGCAGTTAAATGGAAAAATTAAACAAAAGATTAAAAACCAAAGTAGATTTACCATTATCGAGGCAAACTTTAATAAGTATTTTTTTAACAAATAACCTTATTAAATCTAGTTTATTAAATGTGCTTAAACCTCATGATTTATCTCTTGAACAGTTCAATGTATTACGAATTTTGCGAGGGCAAAAAGGAAGCCCTCTTAATTTACAAGACATACAAGAACGTATGATAAACAAAATGAGTAATACCACACGTTTAGTAGATAAACTTATACTCAAGAGCTTTGTTAAAAGGACTGAATGCAAAAAGAACAGACGTAAAATTGAGATTTACATTACTAAATCAGGTTTAGACAAATTATCAGAACTCGACAGTATAGTTGATGCAACAGAAGAAAAAACAACCTCTAAACTCACTGCAATAGAACTAAAGGAATTAATTAGATTATTACATAAAATTCAATAAACCCAAAAACAAATTCAAAAACAAAACAATGAAAACAAACATTTTAAAATCAACATTCATCGTAGTATTAGCATTATCATTTGCATCATTTACTACCATTATTAAAAAAGAAATAAAAGTAAAAGAATCTAAGGTAGCTTGGAAAGGTTATAAAGTAACTGGTTCTCACGAAGGAACCATTAACTTAGTTGAAGGCACACTATTATTTGAAGATAGCGTTTTAACTGGTGGTAGTTTTAATATTGACATGACATCAATTGACGTTACCGACTTAGAGGCAGGTAAAGGAAAAGAGAAATTAGAAGGGCACTTGAAGTCTGATGATTTCTTTGGTACAGAAAACCATGCAAACGCTGCACTAACCATTACTGATGTAAAGGGAAAAGATGGTTTGTTTACCGTTACAGGAGATTTAATGATTAAAGGTAAAACAAATCCTATCATTTTTGAAATGACTGTTAATGACAATGCAGCAGTTGCTAAATTAAAAGTAGACAGAACCAAATATGATATTAAATATGGATCTGCTAGCTTTTTTGACGACCTGAAAGACAAAGCAATTTATGATGAATTCGATCTAAATGTAACAATGAAATTTTAAGAAATTTGGTTAATAGCAACATTTAGTGACGTAAAGATTCCCATTAATTTGGGATTTTTTTTCATTTTTATCAATTTAAGTTTGAAAACTAAATTATGATCTCTATCTTTGAGTTTTAAAAAAATTATGAATTTAAACTTAAATCATACTTGGTGGTGGACGTCTCGAAACTTAACATTCGTGAACTAACCCTATAGGTATATTTAAAAAATATAAATAAAAAGGCTTGTCATTCACGACAAGCCTTTTTTTATTACAAAAAATGAAAACATTTAGCTTATACACGCATTACAAGAAAATACTAGCAGATACCATAACACCTGTGAGTATTTACTTAAAAATAAGAGATAAATTCCCCAACAGTATTTTGTTAGAGAGTAGTGATTATCATGCTAATGATAATAGTTTTTCGTACATCTGTTTCAATCCAATTGCATCAATCAAATTAGAAAACGATGTTATTGAACAACATTATCCAGACGGAAGTTCAAAAACTAACAATGCATTAAATATTTCTGTCACTGAGGAAATTCACAAGTTTACACAACGATTTAAAGTCAATTCTGATGAAGACTTCAAATTCATTAACAATGGAATTTTTGGCTATACAGCTTACGATGCGGTAAAATATTTTGAGGATATTGAAATTAGTAAAAAACCAGATTCGTTAAACATTCCTGATATTTATTATGCGGTTTATCAAAATATCATTGCGATTAACCACTTTAAAAATGAAGCTTACGTTTTTGCACACTGTTTTAAAGCCGAAAACAATATTGATGAAGTTTTACAGCTTATAAGTTCTCAGAATTTTGCGTCTTATAATTTTAAAACAGATTCTGATATTTCATCAAATCTTACGGATGACGAATATAAAAGCCATGTAGATTTAGCAAAGAAACATTGTGCAAGAGGCGATGTGTTTCAATTGGTACTTTCTAAAAAATTCTCTCAAGCTTTTAAAGGTGATGAATTTAATGTATACCGAGCTTTGCGAAGTATTAACCCATCACCTTACCTCTTTTATTTTGACTACGGAAATTTTAAAATTTTCGGAAGTTCGCCCGAAGCACAACTTGTTGTTAATAATTCAATTGCAGAAATTCATCCCATTGCAGGCACATTTAAAAGAACAGGAAACGACGAGGAAGATCAAAAATTAGCAAAGAAACTAGCTGAAGATGTTAAAGAAAATGCAGAGCATGTCATGCTTGTAGATTTAGCTAGAAATGATTTGAGTAGAAATGGAAGCCAAGTAAAAGTTGAAACTTATAGAGAAGCACAGTTCTTCTCTCATGTGATACACTTAGTAAGCAAAGTAACTGGAAAAGTACACGATAAAACTGCGACTATGCAAGTTGTTGCAGATACATTTCCTGCTGGCACATTGAGTGGTGCGCCTAAACACAAAGCGATGCAACTCATAGAAAGATACGAAAAAACAAGCCGAGCATTTTATGGAGGTGCTATTGGTTTCATGGATTTTAATGGTAATTATAATCATGCCATTATGATTAGAACCTTTATGAGTAAGAATCACAAACTGCATTGGCAAGCAGGCGCAGGATTGGTTTCAAAATCTAATCCAAAAAGTGAATTACAAGAGGTATATAACAAATTAGGTGCTTTAACAAAAGCAATTGAAATGGCAGAAGACATATGAAAGTATTAGTAATAGATAACTACGACAGTTTTACATATAATTTAGTTCACTATTTAGAAGATATAAACTGTGAAGTCACCGTAAAACGAAATGATAAACTCACGCTAGAAGAAGTAGATAATTTTCAAAAAATTGTGCTGTCACCAGGACCGGGAATTCCTGATGAAGCAGGATTACTAAAAGCCATCATTAAAATGTACGCACCAACAAAAAGCATTCTAGGTGTTTGTTTAGGCCAACAAGCCATTGGTGAAGTTTTTGGAGGCTCGTTAATCAATTTAGATGAAGTTTATCACGGTGTTGCTACTAAAATAGAAATTACGGTAGATGACGAACAATTGTTTGATAACATGGATAAAACTATAGAGGTTGGTCGTTATCACTCCTGGGTTGTCAATCCTAATTTACCAGAAGTATTAGAAGTGACTTCAATTGACAGCAACGGACAAATAATGTCATTAAGACATCGATTTTATGATGTTAAAGGTGTGCAATATCATCCAGAAAGTGTGTTAACTCCAAATGGAAAGCAAATCTTAGAAAACTGGATTAAAAGTTAATATGAAACAGATACTAAATAGATTAATAAACCACGAAAGCATCTCCAGTCAAGAAGCAAAAAATGTTTTGGTTAATATTTCCGAAGGACAATACAACCAAAGTCAAATTGCATCATTTCTTACTATTTATATGATGCGAAGTATTACTTTAGAAGAATTGCAAGGCTTTCGTGATGCACTTCTAGAGCTATGCATTCCTGTAGATTTATCAGATTTTAATGCAATTGATTTATGCGGAACAGGTGGTGATGGAAAAGACACATTTAATATCTCAACGCTATCTTCTTTTATTACAGCAGGTGCAGGTGTCAAAGTAGCTAAACATGGTAACTATGGAGTATCATCAGCTTCTGGATCGTCAAATGTTATGGAAGAAATGGGAATTCACTTCTCTAATAAATCAGACTTTTTAAAATATTCTATAGATCAAGCTGGAATATGTGTAATGCATGCACCACTATTTCATCCAGCAATGAAAAATGTAGCTCCAATACGCAAAGAATTAGGTGTCAAAACCTTTTTCAATATGCTGGGACCATTGGTAAACCCATCATTTCCTAAAAATCAAATGGTAGGTGTTTTTAATTTAGAACTCCAGCGTATTTATGGATACCTATACCAAAAAACAGGCAAAAATTACAGCATAGTGCACGCATTAGATGGTTATGATGAGATTTCTTTAACCGGAAACACTAAAATCATTTCAAATACAACTGAGACGATGTTAAGTCCGTCAGACTTAAATCTCAAGCAAATAGAACAATCGGAAATATTTGGAGGATCAACAGTAAAACAAGCTGCAAAAATTTTCAAAAACATCATCAATTGCAAAGGTACAGATGCTCAAAATAATGTCGTTTGTGCTAATGCTGGTTTGGCCATTGCAACTGTAAAAGGAATATCACACCAAGAAGGGTTTTATTTAGCTCAAGATAGTCTAGGAAGCGGAAGAGCAAAAGCAAGTTTAGAACGATTAATAGAATTGAGTAAGTAATGGATATTTTAACCCGCATAGTAAATGATAAACGTACCGAAATTAATCTTCGCAAGCAACTAATCCCTGCCAAACAATTAGAGCAATCTATCTTGTTTGATAGAGAAACATCGTCATTATCAAAAAAACTAAAAGAAAGCAATACAGGAATCATTGCAGAACATAAAAGACGTTCTCCTTCAAAACAAGTTATCAATCATGACTTAAATATTTTTGAAGTTGCTAAAGGTTATGAAAATGCTGGTGTTTGTGGAATGTCTGTGTTAACTGACGCTAAATATTTTGGAGGAAGTCTTGATGACTTTTTAACAGCAAGAGCAAGTTGTAATTTACCGCTTCTAAGAAAAGAATTCATCATTGACGAGTATCAAATTATCGAAGCTAAAGCTTATGGAGCTGATGTGATTTTATTAATAGCAGCTATCTTAACTCAGGCAGAAATTAAGCAATTTTCTAAATTGGCAAAACAATTGCATTTAGATGTATTGCTCGAAGTTCATAATGAAGAAGAATTACATAAATCAATTATGCCAAGCATAGATATGCTTGGTGTGAATAATAGAAATTTAAAAACATTTGAAGTCAGTTTAGAAACTAGTAAACAATTGAGTGAATTAATACCTAATGATTTTGTGAAAATATCTGAAAGTGGGATAAGTAATATTGAAGCCATAAAAACTTTACAACCTTTTGGCTACAAAGGTTTTTTAATTGGAGAGAATTTCATGAAAACTGATAATGCAGGAGAAAGCGCTGCTCAATTTATAAAAGATTTACAATTATGAAGTTAAAGGTCTGCGGAATGAAAAATGCGAGTAACATTTTAGATGTTGCTCAATTGAATCCAGATTTTATGGGTTTCATTTTCTATGAAAATTCACCACGTTATTTTAATAGTGTTATTCCTGAATTACCCGAAAATATAAAAAAAATAGGTGTATTTGTAGATGCAAATTTTGATTATATAAAAGGTATCGTGCACAAGCACAATTTACAAGGTGTGCAATTACATGGTAACGAATCTCCAGAATTATGCAAACAAATACAAGATTTAAATTGTGCAGTAATAAAGGTGTTTTCTATAAAAGACACCTTCGATTTTAATAGTTTAGAACCTTATGAAGACTTTTGTGATTACTATTTATTCGATACAAAAGGAAAACAACCAGGAGGAAATGGTTTCACTTTTGATTGGAGTGTTTTAAAAAAATACTCATCTATAAAACCTTTTTTTTTAAGTGGCGGTATTGGAGCAAACGAACTAAACAATGTGTTTTCATTTTTAAAAACGCCAGAAGCAGTTTTCTGCCATGCCTTAGATTTGAACAGTAAATTCGAAACGAACCAAGGATTAAAAAATACAGAAAAATTAAAAGCATTTAAAGATCAACTTATAGCAAACAACTATGACGTATAATATTAACGACAAAGGATATTACGGAGAATTCGGTGGTGCATACATCCCAGAAATGCTCTATCCAAATGTAGAAGAGTTACGACAAAACTATCTTAAAATAATGGCAGAACCTTCATTCAAAGAAGAGTTTGACCAATTACTAAAAGATTATGTTGGTCGTCCTTCTTCACTCTATTTTGCAAAAAGACTATCAGTAAAATACAAGACTAAAATCTATCTTAAACGTGAAGATTTAAATCATACAGGAGCTCATAAAATCAATAATACAATAGGTCAAATTTTAATGGCGCAGCGTCTAAAGAAAACCAGAATTATTGCAGAAACTGGAGCAGGACAGCATGGAGTTGCAACAGCAACAGTTTGCGCTTTAATGGGATTAGAATGCATTGTATACATGGGAGAAATTGACATTGCTCGTCAAGCACCAAATGTGGCTCGCATGAAAATGTTAGGCGCAGAAGTAAGACCTGCTTTATCAGGAAGTCGTACCCTTAAAGATGCCACTAATGAAGCCATTAGAGATTGGATTAATAATCCAGTAGATACGCATTATATAATTGGAAGTGTCGTAGGACCTCATCCTTATCCAGATATGGTAGCACGTTTTCAAGCAGTCGTTTCCGAAGAAATTCAATGGCAATTAAAAGAGAAAGAAGGCGTATCAAAACCAGATTATGTGATTGCTTGTGTTGGTGGTGGTAGTAACGCTGCTGGTGCATTTTATCATTATTTAGAAGATACAGATGTAAAACTAATTGCAGTAGAAGCTGCAGGAAAAGGCATTCATAGTGGCGAAAGCGCTGCAACTTCGGTTTTAGGTCGTGAAGGTATTATTCATGGCAGCAAAACGTTGTTGATGCAAACTAACGACGGACAAATAACCGAACCTTACTCTATTTCGGCAGGTTTAGACTATCCAGGTGTTGGACCAATGCATGCACATTTATACAAAACTGGTCGTGCAGAATTCATGTCTATTACAGATGATGAAGCTATGACAGCTGGATTAGAATTGAGTCAATTAGAAGGTATAATTCCTGCGATTGAAACGTCTCATTCTTTAGCTATTTTTGATCATAAAAAATTTAAAGAAGACGATATTATTGTGATCAATTTATCTGGTCGTGGTGATAAAGACCTACAAAATTATATTGATTATTTTAAGCTTTAATGAAACACCTTATTTACATTTATTTTGGTATTGGTTTATTTACTTGTCACTCTCAAGACAAAGCTAAAGCAATTGACGTATCTGTAATTGAGTCAGTTGTAACACCTAAACATTACATTGTATCTCAGACATCTGAGACACTAAATATTGATGGAAAAGCTTCAGAGTTAAGTTGGAAAAATGCCAATTTTACAGATTACTTTATCGATATTGAAGGTGTTAAAAAGCCAAAGTATATCACAAAAACAAAGATGCTTTGGGATGATGATTTTTTATATGTCTATGCTGAGCTTTCTGAACCTCATATTTGGGGAACATTAAAACAAAGAGACACTATCATTTACTACAATAATGACTTTGAAGTATTTATTGACCCTTCTCAAACTGGCATTGGTTATGGCGAAATAGAAATTAATGCTCTGAATACTGTTTGGGATTTGTATCTAAATAAACCCTATAGGATTGGAGGACACGCAAACTTTGAATGGAATTTAAATGAACTAAAATCAGCAGTAAAAATTCATGGGACTTTAAACAATCCCAATGATATTGATTCGCTCTGGACAGTAGAAATAGCAATTCCCATAAAACCATTAATCGCTTTAAAAAATAGACCAAAATCAGCGCCAAAAGAAGGAGAGCAATGGCGTATTAA
>Ga0115008_10001310_pt1 | contig 19923 bp, 19 predicted proteins | sample FraStrMetagenome_FD_87164 | JGI IMG/M metagenome (GOLD analysis project Ga0115008, IMG submission 87164) | Marine eukaryotic phytoplankton communities from Arctic Ocean - Fram Strait ARC3M Metagenome | ecosystem: Environmental > Aquatic > Marine > Oceanic | place: Fram Strait | collected...
AACAGCCTCCGCATGGGGCCTTCCGTTAGGCTTCGTATGCCCTGCGGCGATAAGCTTATTATCAGGGGAGATAAGAACGCAGCCAACCGGCGGATTAGTGCCTGTCCTGCCCTCGGCTTTGCGTGCTTCTGCCAGAGCCGCCCGCATCCAGCGTTTGTCGTTTTCATGCTGTCCTATACCAGAACTCACAGCATCCTACTTACGCAATTCGTTGACAAATTCTTCAAAATCGCCGGCATCTTCGAAATTTTTATAAACGGAGGCATACCGAATATAGCCAACCTTATCCAAGGCCAGCAGTGCCTTCATGACCAAAGACCCGATATAATCAGATGTCACGTCAGCCTCGCCCGTCGATTCCAGTTTACGCACAATCTCATTAATGGCCATTGCAACGTCATTTTCATGAGCCGCGCGCTTTCGAAGCGCAATGGTGAAGGAGCGTTCCAGCTTTTCCCGGCTAAAAACAACCTTTCGTCCATCCCGCTTCATCACTGATATTTCACGCAATTGAACCCGCTCAAAGGTGGTAAAACGTGCATCGCACGCACCGCACTGACGCCGCCGCCTTATCGATGCCCCATCTTCTGAGGGACGCGAATCCTTAACTTGGGTATCTTCGGACCGGCAAAATGGACACAACATTTCTTATGCTCCCGCACCATGTAGTATGGCACCTGTTGCAAACATACTCGTTCTAGATATCTATCTATTTATAGATTGGGAAGGCTCTGCACAAGTCCTGAACGTCTGAGCGAACCCGCGCTTCAATATCAGAATTATCATTTTGGTTCGATGCCAGTCCATCAAGAACATCACCGATAAAATGGCCGATTTTCCGAAATTCGTCTTCGCCAAAGCCGCGTGTTGTCCCAGCCGGCGTACCAAGACGCACACCAGAGGTCACCATTGGCTTTTCAGGATCAAACGGAACGCCGTTTTTATTACAGGTAATCCCTGCATTTTCCAAAGAGACTTCAGTGATATCACCGGTGAGACCCTTGGGGCGCAAATCAACAAGAACAAGATGCGTATCCGTACCCCCAGAGACAAGGTCAACACCTCTATCAAGCAGGACTTCGCCCAGAACACGGGCGTTTGTGACAACATTCTGGATATAGGTTCCGAATTCCGGCTTAAGCGCTTCACCAAACGCAACCGCTTTACCAGCAATAGCATGCATTAACGGGCCACCTTGAAGACCTGGGAATACCGCTGAATTGATTTTTTTGCCAAGCGCTTCGTCATTGGTAAGGATAATCCCGCCCCGTGCCGCTCTCAGTGTTTTGTGGGTTGTTGATGTAACAATATGGGCGTGCGGTAGAGGGCTTTGATGAACACCAGCAGCCACAAGACCGGATATATGGGCCATATCAACCATTAGCAAGGCGCCAACTGAATCAGCAACCCGGCGGAAAGCGGCAAAATCAAGCTCACGCGGATAAGCCGACGCCCCCGCAACAATAAGCTTGGGGCGATGTTCTTCGGCAAGCGCTTGAACATCATCAAAATTTACCTGACCTGTTTGTTTATCAACGCCATATTGGACCGCATTAAACCATTTGCCCGACAGATTCGGGCGTGCCCCATGGGTTAAATGCCCACCAGCTTCCAAAGACATCCCCAGAACCGTATCGCCCGGTTGCAATAGCGCCAAGAAAACAGCCTGATTTGCCTGTGCACCAGAATGCGGCTGCACATTAACAAAAGAACAGTTGAAAAGCTTTTTTGCCCGCTCAATCGCCAGCGTTTCAACAACATCAATATGTTCACACCCGCCATAATAACGGCGCCCTGAATAGCCTTCAGCATATTTATTTGTCAGAACAGAGCCTTGCGCTTCTAGAACAGCGTTAGAGACGATATTTTCTGATGCTATCATTTCTATCTGGTCCTGCTGGCGCATCATCTCATCAGAGATAGCTGCCGCAATTTCAGGGTCAGTATCAGCAAGGGTGTTATTAAAGAACGCAGTTAAATCAGTCATTAGATTGTCCTTATACAAAAACAGTGTTGGGGGCGTGAAATAGGGGTGAAAAAATAGTTATCTATCGTTATGAAAGTAGCTCATTGGGCCGAGAAAGCTTGGTTACGCGACGCTCATGCCGGCCGCCTTCAAACGGTGTAGATAAAAATGTGTCGACGCAATCAAGAGCTGTCTGGATGCCGACCAGCCGCTCACCAAGGGCAAGTACATTGGCATTATTATGTTCACGGCACAGCCGCGCTGCTGTCATATCGCTCACCAGTGCCGCCCGAATCCATGGATACCGGTTAACAGCAATCGAAATCCCAATACCAGACCCGCAAATCGCAATGCCTGACGCTGTATCATCCGCCTTCATGGCAGCCGCAAGCGCAGCGCCATAATCAGGGTAATCAACAGATGTTTTGTCATGTGGGCCAACATCTGTCACATCAAAGCCTTTTTCGGTTAGAAATGCCACGAGAGCCGCTTTTAGATCAAAACCGGCATGGTCAGACGCAAGATAAACAGTCATAGGCCTCTAATCCCTTTTTTCAGAACAAAATGGGGCCCTGCAAAATAGGGGGCACACATATGAGCAGCAAAAAGCCGCATTCTTATCCGTATTATTCCGGTCTGTTTTATCATAAATATCACAAACAGCCATGCGGCATTTTGAGGCGACAACCTTGCCGCCGCACCGCCCCTATTATGGCCTGCATCTTTCCTGTGCTGTACCCCTTTTATATAATCATACAAAAGGTTATAGGTAGTTTCGTGAAATTTTTATTCAAATAAACCACTTTTATGAATGACATATTACTATTTCAAGGATAAGCTTTAGGTAATGGAAACGCACCAAGTTTAGGGAAGACATAAGTCAAAAACAGTTAAGCGTTCCAAAACAAGGCGTTAAGCCTTGTTTTTTTATGCCTAAATCCCTCTGAAACTAAAGAACCCTGATGTGATAACCAAATAGACAATCACAAACAACAATGCAGAAATTCCTGTCGTGACCAACATTTTAGCGATAATACGCGGCCGTGCAGGGGCTGATGATGCATGCCCTGCCTCAATCGTATCTGGCGCTTTTGCCCCAAACGGCAGAACCATGAACAACACCCACCACCACAGCAGAATATAAACAACAACAGCTGATACAGTATCCATCAGGGGCTCCTAAGCTTGCTGTAATTCGACAAGCGTACCTGTCATATCTTTGGGATGTATAAACAGGACTGGTTTTCCATGCGCCCCAATTTTTGGCTCATGGCTTCCAATAATGCGGGCGCCGCTATCAATAAGCCTATCGCGAGACGCATATAAATCATCAACATCAAAACAGATATGATGCATCCCGCCATCTGGGTTGCGCGCCAGAAAGGCTGCAATTGGCGAGCTATCATCTAGTGGCTCAAGAAGCTCTATCTTGCCATTTTCAGCTGCAACAAATACCACTCTCACCCCATGCTCTGGCAAGCTTTGCGGCGCCGAGACTTCAGCGCCTGTGCGCGCCTGCCATTGTGCGGCCGCACCATCAAGGTCGGGAACAACAATCGCAATATGATTAATACGGCCCAGCATCATCTCATTCATGCAGATAATTCCTTGTCATCTGAGCGCATGATGTGAACATGGACAGTTGGCCGGAGCCGAAAGCGTGTTCTGACTAACGAGCGCACAGCAGAAATAACAGCCTGCTGAACCGCATCATCTGCCAACACAGCTGTGTCGGATAAATTATCAATAGCATCCTCGATTCTGAGGGACGCGTCAGCTAACAGCCCATCAGCCTGATCAGCACCGCAAATGCCGGACTGGCTTACCTGCGGCGCCAATACTAGCTCACCCGATGCTGTAAGCACTACAGATGCTGTAATTGTCCCATTCCAGAGCATTCTGCGACGGCTCCGCAGAAAATCTGATTGGATATCAACAATTTCCCCGCCCTCATGCGTAAGAGCGCCAACTGGAGCATTGCCTGTTATATCAGCCTCACCATCTGTAAAGGTAATGATATCACCATTATTGGGAATGAGTGTCTGGAAGACCTGACAGCCTTCTGCAAGCTTTGCATGTGCCAGAAGATGACGCGCAGTCCCATGCACAGGCACCGCAATTTTCGGGCGGACCAGAGAGTACATTTCAATAAGCTCATCACGTGCAGGATGGCCAGACACATGAACGGGCTTATCATCATCAGTAATCAGATGAATGCCACGACGCACAATCATATCCTGAATTCGGGCAATAGCCGGCTCATTCCCGGGTATCTGGCGCGATGAATAAATCACAGTATCGCCGGGAACCAGAGACAAGGTCTCGTGGGTGCCATTGGCAATTCGTGCCATGGCAGCACGCGTCTCGCCTTGCGACCCGGTACAGATAATGACCAGATTTTCGCGCGGGATAAGGTTGGCTTCTGTTTCAGGCACAAAATCAGGAATATCCTTTAAGTACCCGACCTCTTTTGCTGCAGAAATGGTGCGGGTAAGTGCCCGTCCAGCAACACAGACAGACCGTCCATTTGCCTGCGCTGCGGCAATAATGGATTTAATACGGGCAACGTTACTTGCAAATAATGTCACAGCCACGGCGTGCTTTGCTTCTGCAATTGCTTCTGTCAGCCCTTTTTGCGCAACAGCTTCAGACGGCGTTCGGCCCTCTACCATTGCATTTGTGCTGTCCCCAACAAGCGCCATAATACCTTCATCGCCAATTTCTCTCAGACGGGCTCTGTCAGTATCATTGCCAAGTGTTGGTGTTTCATCAAACTTCCAGTCACCGGTATGCAGGATATTGCCTGCATCGGTGCGCAGCACTAAGGCTGCAGGGTCCGGAATAGAATGGGTCAGACTGACAAGCTCTAGTGAGAAAGGGCCAAACTGATAATCAGTATTATATTTTAGTTCGTGCAACGGAATAGACACATCAATACGCGCTTCACTTAGCTTGCGCCGCAATAATGCCAGTGTGAAGGCCGTGCCGTATACCGGAACCTTCAGGCGCTCCCAGAGATAGGGAATAGCGCCAAAATGGTCTTCGTGGGCGTGGGTTAGAATAATCGCTTCAAGCTTATTCTTACGTGCCTCGATAAAGGTTAAATCGGGAAGAATAACATCAACGCCCGGCAGGGATTCATCTGGAAAGCTAATGCCAAGATCCACCATCAACCATCTGTCTTTGAAATGGTATAGATTGGCGTTCATGCCAATTTCGCCAGAGCCGCCAAGCGGCACAAATACCAGTTCGTTTTCGTGAATTGTCATAATCGTTCGCTTTCCCGGTTATTATACCTTGGGGTTGTTCATATCGTAGATTAGCTTCAGTCCTATTACGGTCAAATCAGGCTGCATGGATGTTATCATCGGCAAATGAGGCACAAAAACAGATGCAAGCCCCCCTGTTGCAATTTTAGTGAAGCCATACCCTGCCTCTGCTTCCAGTCGGGCAAGGATCCCCTCAACAAGGCCAACATAGCCCCATAACACGCCTGAGCGCATCGCTGACACCGTTGATGTCCCAAGGACAGGCAACTGCCCATCAAACTGGTCGACAGATATCTGCGGCAGTTGAGCGGCGGCCATTGCAAGAGCTTCAGACGAGCGATGCACACCAGGAGAGATAACACCCCCAGCATAACAGGCTTTATGTTTATCAGTCTGTGCGGTGCGCACAATATCAAAAGTTGTCGCAGTCCCAAAATCGACCACAATAGCTGGCACCAGACCCAAATGCGCAACAGCAACAGCATTTACCAGCCGGTCAGCGCCAACCTCAGCCGGGTTATCGATATCAATCTCTAGCGCAAGAGTGACGCCGGGCGCCCCGACAATAACAGGCACTACACCAAGGATATTCGTTGCAAAACTCGAAAGATGAGGCGTTATATCTGGCACAACAGACGCTATCACACAGCCATCAATATCTTGGGGTGAACATGATATCTTGGTAAGCTGTTGTGTGAGGACATCCAGATAAGCCTTACCTGAATGTGGCCCTTTGGTTTCAAGGCGCCATTGGCAACAGATAGCCTCATCATCGAAAACAGACATCACGATATTGGTATTACCGCAATCAACCGCAAGCAGCATAAATTTTGCTTTCCGTGTTAGACATCAGTTGCACTGCCACCCTCATCAGATGGCGTCTTCATGATGTGAACATCACCGGTTGTAATCCGGTGCGACACTCCTGAATTATCTTCTAGTATCAAGACGCCCTCATCATCAATTGAGGTGCACCTCCCTAACAACTTATGGTCCTGAAGCGATACTTCAATAGGCTGGCCAATCATATCACAGAAGATGCGCCAAGAGCGAATACAACTGCGCGGGCCATCTGCGATATGCCAGCGTGCCAGATTATCGGCCAGACAATGCAAAAACGTAGAGGCAAGTTCAAACGCACCTATATCCCGTTGCGAGAATGTGGACAAATCCCCTATTGGCACTTTCCGGCCAGCTATCTGCGGCGCGTTCAGTAAATTTACACCGCACCCTATGATAAGGGCTGGCGGATGCGCTTCGAGCAATATTCCTGCAATTTTATGCCCATCTGCTAACACATCATTTGGCCATTTCATCTTTAGCTTATCAGCATTATTCGGCACTAATTGCTGAATAGCGTGCAGCAGTGACAATGACGTCAAAAACGACAAGCTGGACCACTCAATGATATCGCGTTTCGGGGCAAGGATGACAGATAGATACATCCCGTCACCACGATTAGAGGTCCATAATCGCCCCTGACGGCCGCGCCCTTCTGTTTGCTCGTCAACAAGGAAGGCTACGCCATGAGCGGCCGGATTATCTGCCAAATATGATAGCGCAAGGTCACTTGATGACGTGGCTGAGCGGCTATGAAAGAGCTGCCATCCACTTGGAATATCATCAAAACCCTTCATATGAATGATCAGCTAAAGCTGGCCAGCGCCCCTGAAATAGAGCTGGCATGGTCATGAACAGGCCCAATAAACAAGAAGAACAGCAGAATAACAGCAAGAGAGGCAAACAGCACAAGCCTGTTATTACGCTCTCCACCCTTATCAAGCGGGGCATCTGCTTCTTGGAAATACATCAACCGGATAATACGCAAATAATAAAAAGCGCCGATAACTGATGTCAGCACGCCGATAATCGCTAGTGGTACAAGTCCAGCATCAACCGCTGCAAGGAAGACATACCATTTTGCAAAGAAGCCGGCGAGTGGCGGAATCCCGGCCATAGAGAACATGATAACCATCATGCCGGCGGCTTGAATGGGGTGGGTTGATGACAGGCCCGACAAATCGGAAATCCGCTCAACTGGCGCCCCATCACGGCGCATTGACATAATGATGGCAAAACTACCGGCGCCCATAAAGACGTAAGTTGTCATGTAAATAACAACACTTGTTGCCCCTTCAATAGAGCCTGACGCAAGGCCAGCAAGAGCATACCCCATATGGGCAATAGATGAGTAGGCCAGCATTCTTTTGATGTTCTGCTGCATAATAGCGCCTGTTGCGCCAACAATCATTGAGATAACAGATAATGCAATCAGGATTTGCTGCCACTGCATTGCCATACCGCCAAGCGCATTATAGGTCACGCTCAGCATCAGCGTGATAGAGGCAACCTTCGGGACAATCGCAAACAGAGCTGTTACCGGTGTTGGAGCACCCTCATATACATCTGGTGTCCACATATGGAACGGCGCTGCTGATATCTTGAACGCAAGACCAGACAGCAGAAACACCATACCAACTGTCATACCAACAGAAATATCACCCGTTGTCAGGCTTGCCGCAATTTCGGTAAAGCCTGTGCTGCCAGAAAAGCCATATACCATGGACGCACCATAGAGCAGCATACCAGAGGATAAGGCGCCAAGAAGGAAATATTTCAAGCCAGCCTCAGATGATTTAAGCGAGCCAGTGCGCATCGCAGCCACCACATAAAGCGGCAATGACTGAAGTTCAAGCGCCATATAAAGCGAAATCAGGTCATTGGCAGAAATCATTAACAACATGCCAAGAATAGCCATCAGAACCAGCAGATGAAATTCAGCCCGATCAATCCCCTCGCCCCAACCGTCACTTACCAGCCAGCAGGCAAAAAACCCGCCCAGCAAGACAAGGCCCTTCATATATGCGGTTAGTCCGTCAATCCGGAACATACCGTTAAATATCTCAGTAGCTCCTTGTGGCAGAAGGAACAAGGCAGCAAAGCCAGCCGCATAACCAACAAGTGAGATGGAACGGACCGTCTTCATATGCCCGTCTGACTGCCGTGCGAATGCCGCAACAAGGACGAGAACAAGGGCAAAGAAAATCAGAATAAATTCTGGCAGAGCCGCTAAAAATGTAAGGGAGCTAAAATCCATTGACCTGTCCTTTACCGCAATGATGCCGAAAGAACTGAACCATTAAGCTGGCTCAGTAATGTTGAAACACTCGCATCCATAATATCGAGCAGCGTTGAGGGATAAACCCCAAACCAGAGAACGAGTATTGTGAGCGGTACAAAAATCGCTATTTCACGACTATCAAGAGGCGGCATTTCCAGCACTTCTGATTTTTCAGCCTTACCAAAGACCACCCGCCGATAAAGCCACAGCATGTAACAGGCACCAAGAACAAGTCCAGTTGCGGCAAACACAGCAACCCATGGCGCTGCTTTCCATGCGCCAACCAGCACAAGCATTTCGCCAACAAAACCGGAGGTGCCCGGAAGTCCAACAGAGGCAAGCATCATAAACATAAAAAACGCAGCATAGCGTGGCATCGCATCCACCACACCGCCATAAGCATCAATCTCTCTGGTATGCAGGCGGTCATAGACAACACCAACACAGAAAAACAGCGCCGCAGACACAAGACCATGCGAGATCATCTGGAACATTGCGCCATCAATCCCCTGCTCTGTCAGCGTGAAAATGCCAATCGTCACAAATCCCATATGAGCAACAGAGGAATAAGCGATAAGCTTTTTCATATCAGACTGCGCCAGCGCAACCAGAGATGTATAAATCACCGCAATAGCCGACAGCACAAAAATCATCGGCGCAAAATAAGCTGACGCATCAGGGAACATTGGCAATGAGAAGCGCAGGAAGCCGTAACCACCCATTTTCAGCAATACACCAGCAAGTATCATAGAACCGGCTGTTGGCGCTTGCACATGCGCATCAGGAAGCCATGTATGAACCGGCCACATCGGAACCTTCACCGCAAAAGATGCAAAGAATCCTAAGAACAGCCAAAATTGCAGCGCTGGTGCAAATTCATATGCTGCCAGTTGCGGAATATCAGTGGTGCCTGTCATCTGATACATCACCAGCATACAGACCAGCATCACCACAGAGCCAAGCAAGGTATATAAAAAGAATTTGAAGGCAGCATAAACGCGCTCTGCTCCGCCCCAGACCCCGATAATTAGGAACATCGGGATAAGCACACCTTCGAAAAACAGATAGAACATCAACATATCAAGCGATGCAAACATGCCGATCATCATTGTTTCAAGAACAAGAAAGGCAATCATATAGTCGCGGACACGGTGCGTAATCGCATGCCAGCTTGCCAGAATAGCAAGCGGCGTCAGAAACGTTGAGAGCAGGATAAATGGCATAGAAATACCATCAACGCCGAGATGATAGGAAATCCCGGTTGTCCCAATCCAGTCTGCCTGCTCTTCAAATTGATACCCTGAAAGGCTGGCGTCAAACCCCCAATAAAGGTTCAACGACAAGAAAAAGGTAAAGCCCGACACCCATAGGGCAACACGTTTTGCATTGCGCGCAACTGATGCCTCATCGCCTCGGATTAAAAAGAGAAACAACACGCCCAGCAAAGGAAGATATGTCACAACGCTCAAAATTGGCCAGCTCGAAATCATGACCTATCTCCCGAAGCCACTGAAGTACCAAGATAACAGAACAACAACACCTATCATCATTGCGAATGCATAATGATAGACGTAGCCAGACTGCAACTTTGTCAGCATGCCAGACGACCGTTTGACAAACCCAGACAGGCCATCAGGCCCATAATAATCGATAACGCCCTTATCGCCGCGTTGCCATAACATCTGGCCAACAGCTACTGACGGGGCAACAAAGATCCGGTCATAAAGCTCATCAAAATACCATTTATTAAAGAAGAACCGGTAGAGCGGCGCAAACATGGTTGCAATGCGCGCCGGCAAAGACGGTATGACAATATAAGCTACCACAGCCAGAATAACGCCAGATGCGGCGAGGATAATTGGCAGCAACTTCACCCATGTTGGAACATGGTGCGCATTTGCAAGCGCGTCATGTCCCGGCAAAATGAAAATTGCATCTCCCCAGAACGCTGCCATATCTTGACCCACAAACAGCTCATAGCCTAACCAGCCCGAGAAGATTGCGCCTAGGGCAAGCGGCACAAGCGGCAAGGTCATTACGTTTGGTGATTCATGAACATGCGACATCACCTTAGCGCTTGCCCGCGGTGTACCGTGGAAGGCAAGGATAAGAAGCCGCCAGCTATAAAATGCTGTTAGGAGTGCGGCTGCACATCCCAGCCAGAAAGCAAGCATCCCAGGACCGCTGTGGGCGGCGTAGGCTGCTTCCAGAATCATATCCTTAGAGTAGAAGCCCGCAAAGAACGGGAAGCCAGCTAACGCAAGCGAGCCAATCCACATCATCGCGTAGGTAACAGGTACCTTGCGCCAGATACCGCCCATATTCCGCAAATCCTGCTCATCTGAAAGCGCATGGATAACAGAGCCTGCACCTAAGAAGAGAAGCGCCTTGAAGAAGGCATGTGTTGTCAGGTGGAACATCGCTGCCGGATAGGCAGAGACCCCTGCAGCAAAGAACATATAACCAAGCTGTGAGCATGTTGAATAGGCAATCACCCGCTTGATATCAAACTGCGTCATACCAACTGTTGCCGCAAAAATCGCTGTGAGCGCGCCAACAATTGTAATGATATCAAGGGCAAGCGGTGCATATTCAATAACAGGTGACATCCGGCAGACCAAAAAGACACCGGCGGTAACCATGGTTGCTGCATGGATAAGCGCAGACACAGGTGTCGGGCCTTCCATCGCATCTGGCAACCAGGTATGCAAACCAAGCTGAGCTGATTTGCCCATTGCGCCAATAAATAGCAATATCGATACTAGCTCTAGCGCCGGCATAGAGAGGCCAAACACGGTGATGACATGCGATTGATAGGTAGAGGCGTTGGCAAAAATATCTGAGAACTGAACAGACCCCATGAGCGCAAAAATCGAAATAATCCCAAGCGCAAAGCCAAAATCACCAACACGGTTAACCACAAATGCCTTCATGGCGGCTGTGTGCGCGCTTTCCTTATGATACCAAAACCCAATTAGCAGATAAGAGGCAACACCAACCCCCTCCCAGCCAAAGAAGAGCTGAACCAGATTATCTGCTGTCACAAGCATCAGCATGGCAAAGGTAAAGAGGCTGAGATACGCCATAAACCGGCCACGCGCTTTATCATGTGACATATAGCCAACTGAATAGATATGAACGCATGATGAAACGCCGGTTACAACAATCAGCATCACAGCTGTCAGCGTATCAAACCGCAACGTCCAATGGGCCTGAAAGTCGCCTGAGCCAATCCAACGGGCCACCTCAACTGTGAGCGCCTGACCGCCAAGAGCAATCTCAACAAACGCAAAACAGGATAGGACCAAAGAAAGAAAGACACCGGCTATGGACACCAAGGTTGCAATATTATGATGCTGACGCAATGAAGCAATGCCGGCAATAATGGCCCCGAGAAGCGGGAGAAAGACAATCGCGTGATAAAACATTCTTCTACCCCTTCATCACATTGATGTCTTCAACAGCAATCGACCCACGGTTTCTGAAATAGACAACCAGAATAGCAAGACCGATAGCCGCCTCAGCAGCAGCGACAGTAAGAATAAATAGTGAGAAGATCTGACCCGATAAGTCAGCAGAATAGGCCGAAAATGCCACCAGATTAATACTGACAGACAACAGAATAAGTTCAATCGACATCAAAATAGTGATGACATTCTTCCGGTTTATGAAAATTCCAAACACACCAAGAACAAACAGGATGGCAGCAACAGACAAATAATGTGCCAGCGTGATTTCACTCGTAAAGAGTTCCATTAGTTGCTCCCCTCTTTTGCTTCTGCGCCTTCGCCAGAATTAACTTTGGCAAGTCTGACAGTATCTTCGCGGCGCCGGCTATTCTGGGTAGATATATTCTGGCGTTTGACGCCCGGACGGGACCTTAATGTCAGCGCAATTGCGCCTACCATAGCAACCAGCAGAATAAGTCCTGCAAGCTGGAATAAATATACATATTCAGTATAAAGCACCCTGCCTAGCTGGGCTGTATTATGAACCCCCGTTGCTTCGGGCAGCGCGCCACTATCGCTCGTGAGCTGGAAAAATGTCGTGAAGAGCTCGGCCAGCAAGATAATGCCAATGACGATGCCAAGCGTGCGATATTTCTGAAAGCCTTCGCGCAACTCAACAAAGTTGATATCAAGCATCATCACAACAAACAGAAACAGCACCGCAACCGCGCCGACATAAACAACCACTAACAGCATCGCAAGAAATTCAGCCTGCAGCAGGATAAACAACCCAGCTGCATTAAAGAATGCAAGGATAAGGAACAGCACCGAGTGAACCGGATTGCGCGCCGTTACAACCATCAGGCCCGCAAGGCAGGTTACCGCCGCAAACAGATAGAAGAAAAAAGAAGAAATCATGAAATTACCGGCCCCCTATCATGCCTGGCTTAACGCCATCTCGCATCTGCAGCCAGATTGCGGGCAATTTCCGCTTCCCAGCGATCACCATTATCAAGCAGCTTATCCTTGTCATAGAACAGCTCTTCTCTGGTTTCTGTTGCAAATTCAAAATTTGGTCCCTCAACAATTGCATCCACAGGGCAGGCTTCCTGACAGAAACCGCAATAGATGCATTTGGTCATATCAATATCATAGCGGGTCGTTCGGCGTGAGCCATCATCACGCGGCTCAGCTTCGATTGTAATCGCTTGTGCAGGACAGACAGCTTCGCATAATTTACAAGCAATGCAGCGCTCCTCGCCATTTGCATAGCGCCGCAATGCATGCTCCCCTCTGAACCGAGGCGATAAATAGCCTTTCTCATAAGGATAGTTCAGCGTCACTTTCGGCTTGAAGAAATATTTTAAGGTCAACATAAGACCTTTCAGCATTTCAAGCAGCAGAAACGAGCGAACAGCATTAATCATCGCACTCATTGGTTCAGTCCCTTACAAAAAATTATTAGCCCGGCAGACTATCGGTAGCTACGAGATAACCAGCCGTCAACACAACATAAATTAGTGAAAATGGCAGGAAGACTTTCCAGCCAAGACGCATCAGCTGATCATAGCGATAGCGCGGCGTTGTTGCCCGCACCCACAAGAACACAAACAATAGCAGACAAATCTTTAAGATAAACCAGATTGGGCCCGGAATAAGGTTAAACGGCGCAAAATCAAATGGTGACAACCATCCACCAAGGAATAGCAGAGTTGTTATCGCACTCATCAAAATCATATTGGCATATTCACCAAGGAAGAAGAGCGCAAAGCTCATCGATGAATATTCAACAAAATAGCCGGCAACAAGCTCGGACTCGCCTTCGGGAAGGTCAAACGGTGCGCGGTTTGTTTCTGCCAATGTAGAAATAAAGAACACAGCAAACATCGGGAAAAGCGGCAGCGCGAACCACATATCGCGCTGTGCCTCAACAATTGCAGACAGGTTAAGCGAGCCAACACAGACCAGAACATTAATAATGACCAGTCCCATAGAGACTTCGTAAGATACCATCTGTGCAGCAGACCGAAGCGCACCTAAAAAGGCATATTTAGAATTACTGGCCCAGCCGGCCATGATTACGCCATACACGCCAAGCGAGCTAATCGCGAATAGATACAGCACGCCAACATTAATATCAGCCAGCACCAGACCAGCATCAAACGGAATAACAGCCCAAGCAACAAGCGCCAGAACGAATGTCAGCATCGGGGCAATCATAAACACAGTCTTATCAGCACCCGCAGGCAGAATGGTTTCTTTGGCCATCAATTTCAGCGCATCAGCAAACGGCTGAAACAGACCAAACGGGCCAACAACGTTCGGGCCTTTGCGAAGCTGCATGAAGCCAATAACGCGCCGTTCAGCTAGCGTTAAATAGGCAACGGCAATCAAAAGCGGCACGATAACAGCTAGAATCTTGGCAACGATCCATGCAAGCTCAATATACCAATTATTTTCCATCATCTTGACTCCCCGCCTGCTCTGCGTCGCTACTCTGCTGCCATTTCGGCAGAGTTCTGGTCTGCGGCACGATAACATTCTGCCATTGTCTCAGATGCGCGTGACATTGCGCAGGTCATATAGAATTGTGATAAGCCTGCTTGCACAGCATCAGATTTTAGCGCCCCCGTCCGGCCAAACTTTACCCATCGGGCTGGCTTAATTTCGCCAATATTACCGAAATGCGGCACGGCGGCCACAAGGGCAGCGCGCACAGCAGCATGGCTGTCAAACGGCAATGACGATGAAAGCCTATCAGATAATGCGCGAATAATCGCCCAGTCTTCTTTTGCTTCGCCTGGCGGAAATGTTGCCCGCTGTGTCATTTGCACACGGCCTTCAAAATTAACATAAAGACCTTCTTTTTCGGTAAAGGCCGCACCCGGAAGAACGACATCTGCAACAGTCGCACCTTTATCGCCGTGATGACCCTGATAAATCGTAAAGCTATTTTCCAGCTTTGTTGTGTCAATTTCATCAGCGCCAAGCAACCAAACCAGCTTCATATCACCTGCGTAAGCTGCTTTTAGCATGCCATCAACATCAAGCCCGCCCTTGCCCGGCACAAATCCCATATCAAGACCCGCAACACGGCCAGCCGCAGTATGCAGAACATTATAGCCGTTCCAGTCAGCGGTCACGACACCCACCTTATCAGAAAGCTCGCGCAGCAGCCCTTGAATGGCGCCAGCATCCGCACGCCGCAGAGCGCCCATACCAACAATAATCATCGGACGTTTCGCTGATTTCATGATTTTGGCAAAAGGATGCTTACCAGCCGCAATTTTGGTCAATACATCAATTTCATCACCCAGATAGCTAACCGGGTAGGTCAACTCTGCTTCTGGGCCCAGATGAGCAACAGGTATCCGGTTGCTAAGATAACGTTTCCGGATACGCGCATTCATCACAGGCGCTTCAATACGCGGGTTGCTGCCAATAATTAGCAGCGCATCAGCTGTATCAATACCCTCAATCGTCGAATTAAACAGATAAGAGCTCCGCTGGCGGGCATTGAGCTTAGCGCCATCCTGACGGCAATCAATGTGAGGGCTGCCGATTTTATCAAACAAGGATTTAAGCGCAAATAGCGCTTCAGCATCAACCTGATCGCCTGCAATTGCACCCATTTGTGCCGGACGTGCCTTTTTCATCACCTTGGCAATCGCATCAAAGGCGTCATTCCAGCTTGCTGGATGTAATCTGCCATCTGCGCCGCGCAAATACGGACGGTCAAGGCGCTGACGGCGCAAGCCATCGATCGCATAGCGTGCTTTATCGGAAATCCATTCTTCGTTTACCTGCTCATTCAGACGCGGCAAGACACGCAAAACTTGCGCGCCTCTGGCATCAACGCGGATATTTGAGCCTTGCGCGTCTGTTACATCAACAGATTCAACTTTGGTGAGCTCCCACGGACGGGCGACAAACGCATAGGGACGCGAGGTTAGCGCGCCAACAGGACATAGATCAATCACATTGGCAGAAAGCTCACTTGCCAGCGTTTTTTCAAGATATGTTGTAATTTCAACAGACTCACCGCGGCCAATCGCTCCCAATTCAGGGATACCGGCAACTTCGGTTGAGAAGCGCACACAACGCGTACAATGAATACAACGTGTCATCACGGTTTTAATCAGTGGGCCCATCTGCTTTTCGCTGACAGCACGCTTATTTTCCTGATAGCGGCTTTCATCAAACCCATAACCCATGGCCTGATCTTGCAAATCACACTCACCGCCCTGATCGCAAATAGGACAATCAAGAGGATGGTTTACCAACAAAAATTCCATCACACCTTCACGGGCTTTTTTAACCCGATCTGTCTCAGTAGAAATCACCATCCCGTCACCAGCAGGCATTGCACAGGATGCAATCGGCTTGGGCGCGCGTTCCATATCAACAAGACACATGCGGCAATTACCAGCGATAGACAGCCGTTCATGATAGCAGAAGCGCGGAATTTCTACACCGGCCTCTTCACATGCCTGTAGCACGGTTGCCCCTGCTTCGACTTCGACTTCCACACCATTGACTGTCAGCTTTGGCATATTCTTACTCCGCTGCCTGTATCATTGCCTGATGCGCCTTGATACGGCGTTCAATTTCGGGCCGGAAATGCTTGATTAGCCCCTGAATAGGCCAGGCAGCAGCATCACCAAGAGCACAAATTGTATGGCCCTCAACCTGACGTGTTACCTGCTCAAGTGTATCAATTTCATGCTGTTCTGCTTCGCCGCGGACAAGTCTGTCCATCATGCGCCACATCCAGCCCGTACCTTCACGGCAGGGGGTACATTGACCACATGATTCATGCTTGTAGAAATAAGACAGACGGCTAATCGCCCGCACGATATCTGTGCTCTTATCCATCACAATAATGCCAGCAGTGCCAAGACCTGTCCCAGCGGCGCGCAATGCGTCGAAATCCATTGTCATGGTCTCGCAGACATCTTTGGGCATTAATGGCGTTGATGAACCACCTGGAATGATAGCCAGCAAATTATCCCAGCCACCACGGACACCGCCCGCATGCTTTTCGATAAGTTCTTTTAGCGGAATGCCCATTTCTTCTTCGACATTACACGGCTTATTCACATGACCCGAAATACAGAATAGTTTGGTGCCTGTGTTGTTATCCTTACCCAAGCCTGCAAACCACGCCCCGCCGCGCCGCAAAATAGTGGGCGCAACTGCAATTGATTCAACGTTATTAACAGTCGTTGGACAGCCATAAAGGCCTACACCTGCCGGAAATGGCGGTTTTAGGCGCGGCTGGCCTTTTTTGCCTTCAAGCGATTCAAGCAACGCTGTCTCTTCACCGCAAATATAGGCTCCTGCGCCGCGATGCAGGTAGATATCAAACTTCCAGCCTGAGCCAGCAGCATTTGGCCCAAGAAGGCCCGCATCATAGGCTTCTTCGATAGCAGATTGCAGCCGGCGCGCTTCATTCACAAACTCGCCGCGAATATAGATATAGGCTGCATGGGCGCGCATCGCAAAACCAGCAACAAGACATCCCTCTAGCAGCTTATGTGGCTCATGGCGGATGATATCACGGTCTTTACATGTACCTGGCTCTGATTCATCGGCATTCACAACAAGATAATGCGGACGGTTGCCAACTTCTTTGGGCATAAATGACCATTTCAGACCTGTTGGGAAGCCCGCACCGCCGCGGCCACGAAGACCAGAAGCCTTCATTTCTTCAACTACATCATCATGACCACGCGCTAAAATAGCCGCTGTGTTATCCCAGTCACCGCGCTTTTTTGCACCAGCAAGACCAGCAGCATGCCAGCCATAGATATTGGTGAAAATACGATCTTTATCCGCCAGCATCCCTGTTGCTCCCTATTTCCCAGCCTTAGCTGTCTTTTTTTCTTTTACTAACGTTGTCGCACCAGCCTCTGATTCTGATCCCTGCCGGCCAATAACCGAGCCAACAGGAGGCGGTGTGTCTGCTGCAAGAGCTTCGATAAGCGCTGCTGTCGACTGATAGTCCAAATCTTCATAAAAATCGTCATTCACCTGCAGAATAGGCGCGTTCACACATGCCCCGAGGCATTCAACTTCTAACATGGTAAAGCGGCCACATTCGGATGTCTGACCTGAGCTGATATCTAGCTTATCTTTGATACAGCGCACCATATCGTCTGATCCGCGCAGCATACAGGGCGTTGTTGTACAGGCCTGCAAAAACCATTTACCAACCGGCTTTAGGTTATACATCGTGTAGAAACTAGCAACTTCAAGCACTCTAATTTCAGCCATATCAAGACGTTTGGCAATATGCTCAATCGCTTTCATGGGGATCCAGTTTTGATGCTGACGCTGGGCGAGGTCTAGCATTGGCATAACCGCGCTAGCCTGACGGCCTTTGGGGTATTTTGCCAGTATCGTTAGAATTTTTTCCTCATTCTCTGCGGTAAACGCAAAGCTATCAGGCTGCTCATGGGCAATGATGGATTGAATGCTCATCTGTCGATTTCACCAAAAACAATATCAAGGGAGCCAATAATAGCAACGGAGTCTGCCAGCATATGCCCGCGAGACAGGTAATCAACCGCTGCCATAAAGAAGAAGCCCGGCGCACGCAGGCGGGCACGATATGGCTTGTTTGTGCCATCTGATACAAGATACACACCAAATTCACCCTTTGGGGCTTCAACGGCTGTATAACTCTCGCCCTCAGGAACATGAAATCCCTCAGTATAGAGCTTAAAGTGATGGATAAGAGCTTCCATCGAATGTTTCATATCAGCACGGCGCGGCGGCGTAACTTTGTTATTTTCAGCCAGAACAGGACCGTCCGGCATTGTTTCGATGGCCTGCCTCATTATCCGCAAGGATTGACGCATTTCTTCGACACGCACCAGATAACGCGCATAACAATCACCTGTTGTGCCGATTGGAATATCGAAATCCATCTCATCATAACAATCATATGGCTGAGACTTGCGTAAATCCCACGCTAATCCTGTTGAGCGCAGGCACGGGCCTGTCATCCCAAGGTCAAGCGCCTCTTCAGTCGTCATCACCCCAATATCAACAGTCCGCTGTTTGAAGATACGGTTATCAGTTAACAATGTTTCAAGGTCACCAATGAAATCAGGGAATGTCTCAGTCCAAGCCAGAATATCGTCAGTCAATCCGTCTGGCAGGTCTTGATGAACACCGCCCGGACGAAAATAAGCCGCGTGCAGACGCGCGCCCGAAGCCCGCTCATAAAATTCCATCAGCTTTTCACGCTCTTCAAAGCCCCATAGCAACGGGGTCATGGCGCCAACATCAATCGCAAATGTTGTCAGATTAAGCAGGTGGTTCAGAATACGGCCAATTTCACAATAAAGAACACGGATATGCTGCGCACGTTTCGGCACCTCAATACCAACCGCTTTTTCGATTGCCAGCGCCCAGGCATGTTCCTGATTCATCGGCGAGACATAATCAAGCCGGTCAAAATACGGCAGAGCCTGAAGATACGTCTTATGCTCTATCAGCTTTTCTGTACCGCGATGCAGCAAGCCTACATGCGGGTCGGCGCGCTCAATGATTTCGCCATCCATTTCCAGAACCAGACGCAACACACCGTGCGCTGCTGGATGCTGCGGTCCGAAATTCAGGGTTAATGGTCTGATTTGCATCTCACCCATTATCTACGCTCCTGCCTGTTCTTCGTCTGTGTCACTTTCATCACCTACTTGGGGCAGCTGCATGCCTTCCCAAGGACTAAGGAAGTCAAAATCCCGATATTCCTGATTCAAGTGAACAGGTTCATAAACAACCCGGCGCTCAGTATCAGAATAGCGAACCTCAACATAACCTGTCAGCGGGAAATCTTTGCGTAACGGGTGCCCCTCAAAGCCATAGTCGGTGAGCAGACGGCGCATATCGGGATGGCCTGAGAAATAAATGCCAAACATGTCCCATACTTCGCGCTCTGCCCAGTCAGCAGACCGGAACAAGGCAATAACAGACGGCACAATATCACCTTCATCAGCGCGGGTGATAATGCGAAGCCGCATATTATTATTCACAGAAAGCATCTGATAGACGACGTCAAAGCGCTCTGGGCGCTCTGGAAAATCAACAGCTGTCAAATCTGATAGCTGA